>Ga0208459_1000587_pt1 | contig 39526 bp, 39 predicted proteins | sample AD_UKC087_MetaG_FD_184433 | JGI IMG/M metagenome (GOLD analysis project Ga0208459, IMG submission 184433) | Active sludge microbial communities of municipal wastewater-treating anaerobic digesters from USA - AD_UKC087_MetaG (SPAdes) (version 2) | ecosystem: Engineered > Bioreactor > Anaerobic >... | reverse complement strand
TTCTCAGTGTCTCTGTTTTCGAAAGAACGCCGCTTTATCAACTATTTACAAGAACCAATTACAATGCGGAAAATCCTATGTCGTGTAACCAACTAAATTTATTTGACGAAACACCCGGACAGTAGTGGTTGTTTTTCACAGAATAAAATCTGTTTATGACTGAAAGATTACACGCTTTTTCGTTTTTCGTTACCAAAGTTCATTGCCAACCATTTGTTGGACGTTTGTACAATTCGATCATAAACATCTGATTGCGAGATACCCATCGATTTCGGAAGGTGAAAGGAATGATCGCCTCCTTCAATGATATCCAGTTTCCATGGAGCAGAAAGTTTTTTCAGCACGGTTTGCAATATTTCAAGATTGCACAGACTATCCCTGGTGCCGGCGAAGAAAAGTGACGGCACGGACAGGCTGTATAAATGAGTATCCCGCAGTTTTGATTGATCGCCTGCCGGATGCAGTGGATATCCCAGAAAGATGAGTCCTTCCACCGGAAGTTTTTTTTCCGCGACCATCTGTGAAGCCACCCGTCCTCCCATCGATTTGCCGGCGGCAATGATATGATTCACCGTAAGACTTAAGTCTTCCCGAAAATACCGGTAAACGGCGCTCCATGTATCCTCAAGTTTTTTTTGTTTATCCGGCGCTTTCAGACCCTTTTCTTTGTACGGAAAATTGAAGCGTAATGCCGGGATACCGGCATCGGCCAGACCATCGGTAAAAGCGACAAGAAGCTCATTTTCCATATCATTTCCGGCTCCGTGGGCGGCAATCACTCCGGTGTCGAATTGTTTTATTTTACCGGAAGGCATTGCAAGAACGGCCGATACGGATTCATCCGGCAAAACAGGAACGGTCAATCTTCTCCTATCCATAAGCTCCTTAATTTTTTCATCATGCTTTCTTATTGTTTAATAATATTGACTTCCATTAACGTCTGTTTGTTCTTTTCTTATTTTTCTTTTTTTCCGGTTTTTTGAAGGAAGTTTCCCGATTTCTGTTTTCCTGTTTTTTTTCTTCCTCTTGTTTCTCAATTGCGGCGCGCGCGTTTTCCATCTTCACAACTTCCTTGCTGACATAACGCACGTCCCTGGTATCATTATAAACTATCATGTTGTCGTCGTAGTAAAAAAAATATTTCGGCCCATATCTGTTATTCTGAATATCTCCATCCGGATAATTTTGTTTCAACTGTGCCATCACCACGGAACGATCCGTTTTACCGATAGGAACCTGAACGGCCACCAGTTTATTGTCAATAAAATAGAATTTAATGCAGTTCGCTCCGTCAGTTTCACAACCGGATAAGCCCACCCTGATGTTATCGGATTGAAAATATCCCGCCAGATAGTTGATCGTATAATACCGATAAGCGAATGACTTAAAATCAAGAGCACTCATCGCGTTCTGAACGAGCAAATGATCCACCTGCTCCGCGGACATTCCAAACGTTAAAAATTGCCAGCCGTTTTTATTGACATCTGCTGATGGCGCCGCGTAGCCATCGGCAAGAAACACGGCAAACATAAAAAAAGCCGTTACCAATATTTTTTTGAACCTTGACATATGAACAGCACCCTTTGATGAATATTTACAGGTGAATAACTTCAAGCAGATATTCATTAACGTTTAACAGGACGAATATTCAATAATTGTTTGCAGAGCGTCATGCATGGTTGTTTGCATAAACGCCGCGATCTTCTGTTCCACAACCAGCATCTGTTTTTGATTGCGAAAAATCTGTTCGCGGATTTCCTCCGTCGTACCGTATCTTCTCACCAAATCCCGCACCCTTTCTTCGATGGAGACAATCGTGTCGTGCATCACCCTTTTATCCGCGTAATACACTATTTCTTTTTCTTCAATGCCACCGCCGGGATTCAGTCCCCGGATGATGACATGCTGCTCCACAATGTCGGCAACGCTTAAAAAACCCAGTTCTCTCAAAAGCGCCCCTCCGGACGCGGCATGTTTTTCCCGGGTTTTCAGTGATCGTGTCTTGGTAATATCGTGGAGCAGGGCTGCCGCCATCACCAGATCTCTGTTGACGGACACGCCCGGTTTGAGATGGTCCGTCACGGCAAGGGCCACTCTCATCACCTGCCGTGAATGTTCGACGATGTGGGGCAACATCGAATATCGCGCCATCAGTTCTTCACATTCGGCTCTGCCGGGAATCCTGTCTGTGCTACCTACTGTCATGGAACTCAGAATGTTGAACCGCCTTTCATAGCCAGCAGCTTCGCAACTCTTTTTTCCACCGGAGGATGGGTGCTGAATAAGCCCATGATGGTGCCGCCGGAAAGCGGATTGACGATGAACATATGAGCAGTGGCCGGATTGGCACCCAGAGGCTTTTGCCTGGCCGCGCCGGATAGTTTCATTAAGGCGTTGGCCAATGCTTCGGGATCGCCGGTAATGCGGGCGCTGCCGGCATCCGCTTCATATTCACGGGAGCGCGAAATGGCCATCTGAACCAATGTGGCCGCCACCGGCGCGATGATCGCCACAGCCAGAGCGCTCACGGCGCTTCCGTCGTCACTGCCGAAGAACATGCTCCAGCGGGATAAGAGAACAACGGCGCTGGCAATCGTGGCCGCCATGGTACTGATCAGAATATCCTTATGCTTGATATGCGACAGCTCGTGAGCGATCACGCCTTCCACTTCCTCGCGATTCATCAGATTCAACAGACCCGATGTGACCGCCACGGCGGCGTGATTTTCATTTCTGCCGGTGGCAAAAGCATTGGGGGTTTCCGATGGAATGATATAGACCTTCGGTACGGGGATGGCTGCCCTGCCCGCCAGAGAGGCCACCGCTTCATAAAGAACCGGCGCTTCCGCCTGCGTCACCGGGCGGGCATTATACATCTTCAAAACGATGGAATCCGAAAACCAGTAACTTCCGAAATTCATCAGAGCCGAAAGCACCAGTGCAATCACCACACCGATTCCCCGGGCAACCAAGTACCCGACGATCACCAGCAGACCGGAGAGCGCGCTGATTAACAAGATAACTTTCAACGTGTTCATGATGTTTTCTCCTTATGAAGAAAATACATTGATTAACCGCCAACGGTAATTTCACCAGGATGAATCCTCAGCAATTAACCGGCTGAAGACAATCATAGAAAGGCATGGAATTGCAACTGATTTTGTTGACTGAAAAACGGGAATCGCCGAAATGGTTGTTAAATCCTATATATGCTTATAGCCCTTTTCTCTGAATAATTTGAGGCAGGTATCGACGACATTGCCGTCATAAAGAGTTCCTTTGTGTTTCTCAATCTCCGCGAGAGCCGCTTCCGTACCCAATGACGCTCGATAGGGACGATGAGACGCCATGGCATCGACAACATCGGCAACAGCCATGATGCGGGCCTCCAGAAGAATTTCATTCCCTTTCAGGTTTCTGGGATAACCTGTCCCGTCTATTCTTTCATGGTGTTGATAAACGATCTGGGCAATCGGCCATGGTGATTCCACATGCTTCAGCATCTCATATCCACTCTCGGGATGCTGCTGAATTAATGAAAATTCCAGCTCGGTCAACCGGGTCGGTTTCGTTAATATCTCCGCGGGAACGGCCAGTTTTCCGATGTCATGGATCACACCGGCCAGACGGATGCCTTCAATGGTATCCTGGTCCAGACCCATCTCCGCGGCGATGACACAAGCAAGACGTGCTACCTGGGATTGATGGCCCGCCGTGTAGGGATCTTTAGCCTCCAGGGCTGACACCAGCACCTGGATAGTCGTACCTACCGCCTTCTTGAGGCTTTCCAGCGTCTGTTGAAGCCTGGCTTCGGCCTGCTTACGTTCGGTAATGTCACGGGCTATGGACTGAATCGCAACCGGTTTTCCCTCCGACGTAATCAGGGACCCCTTGGTTTCAACGTAAATGGTGCTGCCGTCCTTATGATGCAATTTCAACTCAATCAGATCCTTCTGATAACCTGTATCAATAATTTCCTGTATGGCTTTAAACACAGACGGCAGCTGATCTTCATTCATCAGGGAAGCCACATTAAGGCTGGGAAGTTCTTCTCTCGTGTAACCAAAACGTTTAAAGGCGGCATCATTGGCATCGATAAAGTTACCTTTAAAGTCAATGACATAAACTATATCGAGTGAGCGGTCGAAAAGGGACCTGTAACGTTCTTCACTGGCCAGTAAAGCAGCTTCCGCCTTCTTGCGCTCGGTAATATCGTGCGCAATCCCTCTAAATCCTATGGCTTCACCTGACGTATCTTTCAATAACGATATGGAACCTTCAATATATCGGATCGTTCCGTCTTTTCTTCGAATCGGCCACACAAATTCTTTGTTTGGTAATCCGGTCATATAAACTTGCCTATAAACCTGCTTGATTTTTTTCAAATCCTCCGGGTCTGTATAATGCCGGTTATTCATTCCCCTCAATTCGTCTCTTGTGTAACCGCTCACACGAACCAGCGTGTCGTTGAAAAACGTCAGATTGCCCTTGAGATCAGCTTCAAAATACCCTTCCTGAATATCTTCCAGAATGGTGCGGTATCTGGCTTCACTTTTGAACAGTTCTTCCTCCATCTTCTTGCGCTCGGTAATATCCCTCGATTCACCGAGCAGGGACACAGGTTTTCCGTGATCATCCCGTATAAAACTGAACACGCACTCACCCCATATCTTATGACCGTCTTTACATCGGAATTCCAGATCCAGGGAACGCTTTAAAACATAATCCACGGGAGCAGCCAGAGCGATGGGCATTTCAATGGAAAAGAATTTTGTAGCGGCATGAAAAGATGAATGGGTCAGGAGTTTATCCAACGGCAGTTTTCTGAGTTCATCCAATGAGTACCCCAGTGCCCTTTCCACGGATGGACTGATATATGCGATATTTAAATCGAGATCCATCAGCCAGACCTGATCTTTCATATGGTCGGCCAGCAACCTGTACTTTTCTTCACTTTCCCGGATGACATCTTCCTGATGCTTGCGTTCGGTAATATCGCCCACAATTCCCCTAAAACCAACGGTTTTATCGGACGCATCTTTCAGCAAAGACACGGATGTTTCAATATATCGTTTTGTTCCGTCTTTTCTGATAATCTGCCAATTGAATTCTTTCGTGGATTGTCCTGTTCTGTAAACTTTATTAAACGCCTGAAAAAGGAACTTGGCGTTTTCTTTATCAGTGAACTGACGGTTGTTCATCCCCATCAATTCGGATCTGGAATAGCCGAGAATTTTGCATAATGAATCATTAAAAAAAGTCAGGTTACCGGCAAGATCCACTTCATAATAACCGTCTTCTATGTTCTCCAGAATAGTCCGGTATTTTTCTTCACTCCGGCGTAAGGCTTTGATGGCCTCTTCCTTTTGGGCTTCGGTCTGCTTTTGCTGTTTTCTGACCTTGGCATCGGCCAGTTCCCGGGCCACGGCCGGACATAAACGGGATAGTTTACCCTTCATAAAGTAATCATGCGCGCCCAGACGCATGCATTCTACGGCTGTTTCTTCGCCGATCGTTCCGGATATGATAATAATCGGAATATCAATATTTTCTTCTTTGAAAACAGTGATGGCTGAAGGCGCATCGAATTGCGGCATTTGATAATCGCAAAGGATAATATCCCAGGGCTGATCCTGAAGGGCTTTCTTCATGGCGGCGGCGTTATCGACCCGCTCATATACCGGATGGTATCCGCCCTTTTTGAGTTCACGAGCGATCAGCAGCACATCATCCTCTGAATCATCAATCATTAAGACCCGCAGTGTTTGATTAGTCATTGAATTATTTCCTGCGTTGTTATGAAGGTGTCAAGATAATCGTAATGCTGTTTTTTTGCTCAAAGAATTAAATGACTAAAAGGATCCCTGTTTTTTTTGTTTGATAATGAACTCCCGGTGATCTGTAAACTCGATACAAAACTCCTGTTCAATCTTGACTTTTCTTGTCAGTGACGTATTCATAAGCGCTATGTCAAACGGCCCTTTCTTTGTTTCAATATCTTTATGCCTGCCTTCAAAGAATTCATCGGCGGTCACTGGAACATCATCAACAACCACGGAATATGACTGATTCTCCAGTTCCCGACAAATGATTCCCATGGCTGATTTCTCAGTATCCGCATGTAGTGCTTCAAATATTTTTTGAACATTCATATCGCATCCTGCTTACATTCTTTGCATTCTGAAAAAATGCCTGCTTTTGCCCTCCGGGCATATTTTATTTTTATATGTCATTCAGCAATCATTTATCTATTACTGAGTGATTTTCTATCACCATTTCAATGTTTAATCAAGTTCGGTAATGATTTCTTGAGTTTTCCGAGATACAAACTCTCATTGCCAAGCTTCCGGTTTCCACCGGAAGTGCCAAAAAACGAGTTATGCAGAACGCTCACATTACTGCTGGCTGGCAAGCCAGTCCAACGCCTGCTCCCTGGACGTTTTTAAAACAAGATTTTTACGTCTCGTGAACGCCAGCAGTGAATTGAAGATGATCAGCCGCAATCCGTCAACGCCCAAAACCGCGGTCATTTTCACATACGGTTCGTTATGTTTGGTAAAATCCTTGAGAATCTGAACCATCTCCGGTTTGATGACAATACCCTCCACGTTACAGAGGCTCAGGATTGACTTGGGAGGTTCTTTTTCAAAGATCTTTTCTATCTGTGACGTTGTCGCCCTCAGATCTTCAGGCTTATCTGTTCCCAAATCCATGGAGAATATTCTTTTCCCTTTGTGTTCCATCCATTTGTAACCCGGCATAAAGCACCTCCTGGAGTTAATAGAATCTCAATTTGGTTAAATTATAACCTATTTCGACATTTAAAGATATTGATTTTTTTCAATTCCCGATGTGCCTGATGCCGGCATTCGACCGTTCGGAAATTGATGATCATAGCGTCGTTATTTTTCTCCGGGAAAGCTTTCTTTTTTCCTGTTCCTTCACCCAGGCTTTTACTTCTTCCAGCATGTTGTTTCTTAAATCTGCCGGTGCCAGAATAGTGATGTGGGGAATCCATGACTTCAGCATGTCGCGAATGGCCTCGTAGTGCCCTACACGGAAGGATACAACCAGTGAACCATCCGTCCTCTCCTCTTTAATCTGCTGGGTCGGGAACATCTTCCTTCTTTTAAAATAGTTGCTGGCTTTCGCGTCAATGAGTACCGTGATTTCCGTATTCATTTTTTCAGAAAACCAGATATTGGCGCTTTCCTGAAGAACAGTATCCAGATTTTGCGGAATGGATTTGAAGCCGTTTTTCAATATTTTCAAATCTTTTATCTTATCCAGCGCGTATCGCTTGAGAATTCCTGTGGCCGTCTCGTTGCCGATCAAATACCAGAAGCCGTTAAAATAGACGACCCTGTAGGGTTCCATGACGACATCATGTGTCGCTCTTCTGCCGGCGTACTGAAAACCGACCTGTTTCTTATCCCGGATGGCTTTCACCATACGGTTCAGAAAAGCCGTATCGAGCGGCATGGCGTCATCAATTTTCACGAACACGGGCATGGAGGTGACGCTTTCGTAGAGTCTCTCCAAAACCCCGTCCACAGCTTTCTGAAAAGGCTGTCCCAGTTGAGCGACCACATTCCGGAGGGCGACCATAAGCGCCAGTTCCGTATCATCAAAGACATCCAGGTTTTTGACCAGGTCTTTGCTTAATTGATAGCTGCCTTTATGAACTTCATGGACGGGAAACCCGGATTCTTTCAGCAGTAATAAATCCCGCTGGATTGTTCGCGGCGTTGTCTGAAATTCCCTGCTCAGCCAACTGCTGGAAACCACCTCCTTTTCCATGAAGATTCTGAGGATCTGCCCGACACGGATCAGCTTTGTCTGTCCGTTTTGCTCGCGAGTCATAAATCATACCCCCTGTGTAAAAATAATGCGACACACCCTTGTCGTCATGACCTTGAGGTATCAGAAAGAAACCGTTAATGTCAAATCGAAAAAGGAGGAATGGAGCATGGAAAATATCATCCAAAAAAAGATCGGGGAAATCAAATTCGGTGACATTCAACTTCACAATCATGTGGCCGTCATGCCGATCATCGGTGGCGACGATGCCGTTTGGCCTTACCTGACGATGAAGGAAGCAATGGACGGGCATTTTCTTATCGTCACGGAGGTGACCGAAGACGGCAGCGTTCCGGAATTGAAAGTCCAAAACCGGGCGGATAAACCGGTTTTATTGCTCGACGGGGAAGAACTGGCCGGCGCCAAGCAGAACCGCGTACTCAACACAACCATTCTCCTGCGGGAAAATTCGGAAACGATTATTCCGGTGAGCTGCACGGAACATGGCCGCTGGTCCTACCGGTCCGCGAATTTTGAGGAATCGGGATACATGATGTCGGCAAAGCTCAGAGGCGTCAAAAATGAATCTGTTCATGAGAACCTGAAACGATTGCAGATATTTCGTTCCAATCAGGGCGCGGTCTGGGATGAAATTGAGTATCAGGCGCGGGCCAACAAGGTGCAGGCTTCAACGGGCGCCATGAGGGACATTCTGGAAGCTAAAAAAGAGGATATGGACAGCTACCTGGAACACTTTCCGCTCGTTCCAGACCAGAGCGGGCTTCTGGTCATCATGAACAGCGAGGTGGTGGGCATGGATATGATCTCCGGAAAACAGGCGTTTGCACAGCTTCATCCGAAACTGATCAAAAGCTACGTGATGGATTCGCTGACCGTGAAACCCAAAAAAGGGAATCAGCATTACCGGTCAAAGGCCGATGCTTTTCTCGGCAACATCATCCACTGCAAGGAGAGTGTTTTTGATTCCGTGGGATATGGACAGGACTACCGCTATGAAGGGAATAACATGGTCGGCTCGGCGCTGGTTCACGCAGGCATCGTGATCCATCTGGCTTTCTTTCAGGTAACCGGAGCGGAAAAATCCGGACATATGTCCTCCGTGTCGCGCAGAAGAATGTACAGAACAAATTAAAACAACGGACAGGAACAGCTTTATCTTGTTCAATGACAGAACATGAAACATAAGGAGATGTAACGATGTGGCTCTATATTAAAACAGGTTTTTATTCGATCGTGCACAAACCGCCCTGCGGCGACAATGAGCTGATGGTTCGGGTGCGCTGCAAAGATGATATTGACAAACTGCAGAAACGGCTTCAATCCGAATATGAATTCAACGGTGAAGTGATCGACTCGCCCAAGGCTGATTACGCCTATAGAATGATCGTCCCCCGGAAAATCCTGGCGTCTCTTCTGGCAAATGAAGCCATGGTCATGGATTACGACAATTTTAAGAACACCGTCGGCCACAGGGATTACCGGAGACGCGACGCCTACATGCGTTGCTGGGATGCAATGTATGAATGGCAGAGGGATCTGACAAGGGAAAAGAAAGCGTTATAAACGAAATAAAATCAAGCATTCACAGACGGCTGGACTCAAAATTTTTTTGTGATAAAATAAAAGCCGTTATATGAGACGGCTATGAATGAGGAAAAGATTCAGTTAGATGAAAATGTCGCTGAAAAAGAGAGGCAGGAGACGAAAGAACCTTCTCTCTATAGGGTCATTATTCTAAATGATGATTATACAACAATGGAATTCGTGGTGCATGTACTGGAAACGGTATTCCACAAATCCACGCCGGAAGCGACACAAATCATGCTGAGCGTCCACAAAAAGGGAGCCGGCCTGTGCGGTGTCTATACACGTGAGATTGCCGAGACCAAAGTGGTGACGGTTCATGAAATGGCAGCCAGAAATAAGTTTCCGCTGAAATGCACAATGGAGAAGGAATGATTAACAAAGAACTGGGATTGGCCCTTGACGCGATTATCAGAGACGCAAAAAAAAGGCGGCATGAATACATTACCGCCGAACATATCCTTTTCGCGCTCATCCATGACGATACCGGCATTGACATCATAACGGGTTGTGGCGGCGATGTCACGAGGATCAAGGAAGCCATCGAAAAATTCTTCGCCCGGAACATCCCCCTGTTGCCCCCCGGCAATAAATCGGAGCCCGCGCATGCCCTCGGATTTCAGCGCGTTATTCAGCGGGCGGTCACTCATGTCATGTCCGCTGAAAAGGCGGAGGTCGAGGCAGGCGATCTGCTGGCGGCGCTTTATGGCGAACGAGATTCCTTTGCCGTCCATTTCCTGGAGCAGGAAGGCATCTCCCGTCTTGATATCCTCAATTACATATCCCACGGCGCGTCCGGTTATCTCGATGGCGAAAATCACGGTTCGCCGGATGAAGAACCGGCGGGCGAACCGGACACAGACCGGACGGAACCGAAGCGGCCTGTTTCCAAAGATCCCCTCAAACTTTATGCCGTTAATCTGATTGAAAAAGCCGCCGCGGGCGAAATCGATCCGCTGGTCGGGCGGGAAGAAGAGCTCAAGCGCAGCATCCAGGTACTGTGCAGGCGCCGGAAAAACAACATCGTTTATGTCGGCGAACCGGGCGTCGGCAAAACCGCGCTGGTCGAGGGTCTGGCGCTCAAGATCCATCAGGGATCTGTTCCCGAGCCGTTGAAGAAAACGACGATTTACCTGTTGGACATGGGCGCGCTGCTTGCCGGCACAAAGTATCGGGGCGATTTTGAGGCGCGCCTGAAAGCTACCATCAAGGAACTGGAAAAGATTTCCGGCTGCATCCTTTTCATCGACGAGATTCACACGATTGTCGGCGCGGGCGCGACCAGCGGCGGATCGATGGACGCGTCCAACATCCTGAAGCCGGTATTGAATTCCGGCAGGCTGCGCTGTATCGGCGCCAGCACCTACGAGGAATACAAAAATTATTTTGAGAAAGACCGCGCACTCTCCAGGCGATTTCAGAAGATAGAAATCTATGAACCCACGGTCGCGGAAACGATTGAGATCCTGAAAGGCCTGCGTTCTTATTACGAGGATTTTCACGGCGTCCGATATACGGATACCGCACTCAGGGCCGCCGCGGAACTCTCCGCGAAATATATCAACGACAAGTTCATGCCGGACAAGGCCATTGACGTCATCGATGAATCGGGCGCCACGCAAAAGCTGCTGGCGGACGGCAAAAGTAAATCCGTGGTCGGCGTAAAGGAAATCGAGGCCATTGTCGCGCACATCGCCAAAATACCGTCCCTGAACGTAACGACGTCCGACACAGAAAAATTGAAAGACCTTGAAGCGGAACTTAAAAACGCCGTCTTCGGCCAGGATAACGCCATCCACTCTCTGGTGTCCGCCATCAAGCGATCACGCGCCGGACTGGCCATCCCCGAAAGACCGATAGGCTGCTTTCTCTTTACGGGACCCACAGGTGTCGGCAAGACGGAAGTTTCCAAACAGATGGCCAGGGTGCTCGGTGTCCAGTTCACCCGCTTCGACATGAGCGAATACATGGAAAAGCACACCGTGGCCAGGCTGATCGGCGCGCCTCCGGGTTATGTCGGCTTTGATCAGGGCGGTCTGCTGACGGACGCGATCAGGAAACATCCCTACTCTGTTCTGCTGATGGATGAAATCGAAAAAGCGCACCCCGATATCTTCAGCATCCTGCTGCAGGTCATGGATTACTCCACCCTGACGGATAACAACGGCAAAAAAGCAGATTTCAGGAATGTCATTCTCATCATGACCTCCAACGCGGGCGCCAGGGAGATGGATAAGGAGACGATTGGTTTCGGCAACAGAAAGGATGAGACGGGATCAAAGAGTGAAGAGGCGATCAAGAAACTCTTTAATCCTGAATTCAGAAACCGTCTGGACGCGATTATTAACTTCAATCCGCTTTCCCCCGCGGTTATGAAAAAAGTCGTAGATAAATTTGTCAATGATCTGGGCAAACAGCTTGCGGTCAAAAAAGTTAAAATTGAACTGGCTGATGCCGCCCGCGACTGGCTGGCTCACGAGGGGTACGACAGTAAATTAGGCGCGAGGCCCCTGGCCCGGCTTATTCAGACAGAAATCAAAGACGCGCTCTCCGAGGAACTGCTCTTCGGCAAATTGAAAAAGGGCGGCAGCATCACCGTTGGCTTCAAAGACGGGCGTCTCAATTTCCAGTACAGCGATCAAGTATGACGTCTGAAGTGATCATCCTGTAGCATGACTGTTTATCGACTGACCAAAAAGCTTGCCTTCCCGCCGCCCGAACTGGCCGACGATGACGGTCTGCTGGCCGTGGGCGGTGACCTGAGCGTCAACCGTCTGATACTCGCCTATTCGATGGGGATATTCCCGTGGTATTCCGATGAAACGCCCATCCTCTGGTGGTCACCGGACCCTCGTCCGGTTATCTTTCCGGGAAGGCTGAAGATCCCCCGCACCCTGCGGCAGACCATGAAGAAAGGCATTTTCAGAATAACAACGAATGCCGCTTTTGAAGATGTCATCAGAAACTGCGCCACGATCAGCAGAAAAGGACAGGACGGCACGTGGATCAACCATGATATGATCGAGGCATATATCCGGCTGCACAAGGCCGGTTACGCGCACTCCGTGGAGGCATGGGATGGCGATGAACTGGCCGGCGGTCTCTACGGCATCATTCTGGGCAGGGCCTTTTTCGGGGAATCGATGTTCGCCAAAAAAAGTGACGCCTCCAAGGTCGCCTTCGCGACATACGCCTTAACCCTTGCGGAAAAAGGCTTTGAACTCATCGACTGCCAGGTCACCACGGCGCATATGAAACGATTCGGCGCTGTAGAAATCCCCCGTGAGGAATTTATGAATCATCTTCAAAAAGCCCTGAACGTGGAAGCATAATCATTGAGCGGGCTTGAGCGGGTTCAATCTTGCAGATTGAACCCGGAAATTTTTATCCGGCAAGAACAACGAAAAGGGTTTTTACCTGAATGAAAAATAATCCCCTGGAAATACCGTACCGTCTGGAGACCATTGAAGATGTCCATCAGGCTGTGCACGGCGAACTGGTCAGCGTGACGGATTACCAGAAACTCCTGCTTCTGGCCGACAAGACAGCCCTCAACAAACCGCCCGCCTTGATGAAGGCCAAAAAGAAAGCTTCCAAAGAATTTGTTAAATTTAACATTGATGAGAAAAAGATTCGTGAAGTAAAGATCGATGTCGCGGAAGTCGCCCATCTACCGCTGCTTGACCAGTATCCGCTGATCAGGCAAAGCATCCCGTGGATGAATGATATTATCCGCCATCCGGACCTCTTCTGTTTTTTTCATACCTTCCCCCTGGAAATCCGGAAACGTTTTGAGCTTGAACATCTTCCCGCAACACCTTTGCCGATGTATTCCGCCGTCATGGCCATCCGCAGGTTAATCAAACGGGAGTTGATCGTTTACGTCAAGGCACAAAAGACATCCGTCCTGAATCCAGCCCAGTTGAAAAAAGGCCTCGTCGCCCTGACCGTATTCGACCCGCGCAACGAAGACATCCTGACCGTCCTGAAAAAAGAAAAACAAGACGGAGACAATCCGCTTCACCAGAACGCCATGGCGGAATTACTTTTTGCCCGGTTGCCGAAAACCATTCAGGAATTGTTGACGAGGAACGCGAACAGCATGATCCCGAAACTGTCTTTGAAGATGTCCGGTCTCAATTTGTCATCCCGCCACATCATGAACCTGATGGGTTATCTCAAACCGAACATGACCTCCGATGATTTATACAAAACATTGAACAAGATAGACGGTGTCGCCGCGAAAATGTCCATCCCGGAGGAATCCAGAAGCAAATTGCATCATTATATTGAATCCATGAAAAAAAACATCGACCGCGCCCCCGCGGTTTACAGAACCCTTTTCCTCAACCCCGGACTGGAAACATTCCAGAAGCTCCACCGGCCGGCCAAAGTCATGGAAGCGGTGGCAACCGTAACAGAGAAAACGGTCCGGCACTATACGAAAGCCATCACACTGGATTTTTATCCGACAAAAGATTTTTTTGATCTGATCAAGGGGAAATTCTCCAGCGATTGCACCGACTCCCGCCTGGGAGAGAAACAATTAATGACACCTTTTTTCTTCAATATCAGAATATTTAAAGGCCCAAAATGGATCGGCAACATCTACATGCTCGATTTTTGCGCGCAACACGATACGCTGATCATTGACCGGATACAGATACCAAGGGAACGCAAGGCGCTGTATCATCGGTTTTTTGAATGTTTGAAAGATGTCCTGATTGAGATTTTTGAAGATGTCCGCTACCGGTACATTCTGATGCCGCTGAGGATCTCCAATCACGCCGCGATTCAAAAGACTTTCAATCAATACAAGAACCATCTCGAAAAGAAAGCAAAAGACATTGAGACAGAATATGCGGACCGATTTGAAAGCCTTGATGGCCGGAAAACGTACTACGTGCTTCATCAACGATCTTCGATATAAGTCGCTGCTCCAATGCCTTTGCGGCTGACAAAGAGGTTCTCTGTCACGACGCTTCCCCTGTTATTTCAGGGAAACAAGTCCGCTTTCCCTGTATCTTGAAGCAATGGATAATTCCGGGTTGAGATCCCTGCGCTGTTTCATAACCTGATCAAATGTGCGAAACGCGAGTTCCGGCGTGTTGTTGTTTTCGGAAATGTGAGAAAGGACAATGTGCTGCAATCTCGGGGATGCATGCTGTAGGGCAATCATCGCGGCCTGCGCGTTGGACAGATGGCCGACATCAGAGGCAATTCTTGCTTTCAGATAGGACGGATAAGGGCCATGCTTCAACATATCGTCATCATAATTTGTTTCTAAAAATATCGCGTCGGCATCTCTCAGATGAGCAACCACATTCGGGCATTGCAATCCGATATCGGTCATCACCGCGACATTCCGGCCTGCTGACGAAACCAGGAAACTGCAGGGCTCCGCGGCGTCATGATTCTTCAGGAATGAGCTGACGCGCATCCCGCCGATTTCCACCTGCTCTCCCGGAGAAAAATAATTCAGCAGGGACGCGCTGATTTCCCGGCCATAGGACGCGTATGTTTTTCGGGTCAGGAACACGGGAACAGAAAATCTTCTGGAAAGAACATCCACCCCGCGGATGTGGTCGGTGTGCTCATGGGAGATGAACAATCCCTTCACCCGGGACATGGAAAGACCGAGGTTGGCCATCCGGTTGACAATCTGTTTGGCGCTGATGCCCGCGTCCACAAGAATGGCTTCCCCGTCATTTTCCAGATAATAACAATTGCCATTGCTTCCAGACGCTATCGATGCGAATTTCAAATGCGTTCCCCCGGTGTTTTAATGCCGACTTCATAGCATACTTTCGTATTCATTGACCACTGCAAGTTTATGGAACCCATTTTTGAACACAAAAAATATTCCCGGATTCAATCCTCAAGACTGAACCCGGGAAAACTTTCTCCCTGCCTTGCTGGGCCGGAACAACTGCATTTCTCTTGGCAAACAGCGCGGCGATTATTCTTCTGTTGTAAAGCTCCATCTATAACTGCAACTGAGTGACTGCCCGTCGGCGGTTTCCGCATTTTTGGTAATGGTCACCGTGTATTCAGTATCCTTATCCAGCGGATCATCCGGTGTGAAGAAGGCTATCATGTTTGTGGCATCCATTGTAACGGTACCGTCCACAGGGCGTTTAAGGACTTTTTCCCTGACTGTGAACGTCAGCGTATCGTCCGGCACGATCGTGTGCGGGTTCATTGGCTGGCTGAAAGTGACCCCGATGACGATGTCAGTCGGGACATCATCCGAACCGTCCGGAAGATTGGACGCGGTGACCTTGGGCCCTTCTTTCGTACAGGTGCCCGGGTTGACCGAATCACTCTCCGCGTCTATCAGCTCTTCCACATCCCCGCTGTCACTACTGCACCCCGCGCTCAAAAACACGCATAAAATGAGCATCAACATCAAAACATAAACTTTCTGAATTTTAAAATTTTTCATCAAAAACCCCTTTCCGTAATTTTATTTTACAATTTTTTTTTGCGGGAATCCCGCGACATTATATTTTGATGCCTCCCGTCCCCTTTTCCGCTGTCTTCCGCTGTTTTGCAGACGGAGCAGATACCAGTTCTTTGTTGCGCAAACGATAAGCTGCTTTTAACCGGTCATCGACTGTAACATCTGCAAACATATCGGACTTTGGCAACTTACCGGCGTATTTTTCCAGAAGCTGACCTTCAAGTTGGGCATTGGTTTTAAGGGTCTTGTCCTTGAAGATATGCAGAACATGAAAACCGTTTTGCTCGAGTGCGGCAGATATCAATAAAAATCTATGGCAGTTGAAGGGATCACTTTCCGCGCACATCAAGGCAATGATAAAACCTTCAAGGATGCCTTCATGGAGTCGCTCAATCCCTTTTCGGAAATTCTGTGTCTGGCGAACCTTTTCAAAGTCAACCCGGCCTTCATCATCAAGTAATTCAGGAGCTGCGTGCCTTGCGCCAAATTCCTTTGCAAAGTGCATATAGGTCACTCCGTTATCATGAAGAAAATTTGAAAGGGTCTCTTTATTGTACTGCGGATTGTGGAAACTCGCGGCAACGCTTCTTACATCAACAAGGCAGTTGATCTTGTATGTTCTCAATAACTCTAAAAAGTAGTCAAGCGGATGCGTTGAATGTCCCACTGTGTATATTACCGGTCTGTCCATTTATATTTTCCCATCAGCTCATTAACCGAAATTCGCCATCTATTTACCGGACCGCCTGGACTTCAGATAAAATCCATAACCGACGAACAAGAGGACAAAGATCAACGATGGAGGAAAAAAGGCGACGATAAGAATACAGACAAATGCTATTACAGACAATCCCAGATACAGATGCTCGTCCAGGAAATCCAACATCGGATTAAACAGCTGATTGATCATTCCCTCTTTCTCTTTATTCTCGGTCATTGCTTATTCCTTTGTGCTCAGAAAGGTTCTTTCTGCTCGTTCAATCTTCCTCATTGAATCTCATTGCTGGTTCAATCGTCCTTCGATTGAACCACAACATTTCAGAAGCATTTTCATCTCATTAAATCATTATTTCCAGTTCTCAATTTCCGGGTTCAATCTGCAACATTGAACCCGCTTAAAGATTTATCAGGCCGGCGTGGCCAGTTTCAGGCCAACAATACCCGCAACAATCAGAAAAAGACTCAACAGCCTTATAAAACTTGCAGACTCACCGAGCAGGACAATACCAACGATCGCTGTTCCTACCGTGCCGACACCGACCCATATCGCGTAGGCGGTCCCGACAGGCAGTGATTTCAAAGCGATCCCCAGCAATCCCATACTGATAACCATGGATAGGACCGTGCCGACGGAAGGCCAGAACCGTGTAAAACCTTCAGTATATTTCAACCCGACTGCCCAGCCGATTTCAAACAATCCGGCAACAAAAAGAATTAACCAATGCATACCCGCCTCTCATGTATTTTGTCTCCCCCGAATAAAGATAAAGAAGTGCGGTCATCATCACTTCCGGGTTTTGTTTTTCCGATCTTGGGAAATACTCTTACCCTTTTCATTTGATAATGCAAAGAGGAAATTGCTGTTTGCCGGTTCAATCGTCCTTCGACTGAACCACAACATTTCAGAAGCATTTTCATCTCATTAAATCATTATTTCCAGTTCTCAATTTCCGGGTTCAATCTGCAACATTGAACCCGCCCCAAGAAATTTTTTTAGAGTCTCTTTAAATTTATCCCGTCGGTCGCCATACTATTTCAACACATCGTTCAACCCTTTAAACATTTCATTGAAACAAATGGAAGAAAAAGAGCATAAGAGATAAATATTGCAAGCCATCTTTATTGCTAATTCATATCAAATATCAATACCTTATGATCTTCTTTTATTTGCTTTAAAAAGTTGGCACGGTATTTTCATTATATAAAGGCAAATCAACAAACAAATTACCCCAAGGAGGTAACAGATCATGAAAAAAACATTAGGAACAATCATCGTAGCAGCGGCGGTTATTATGATTACGGCAACCTTCAGCTTTGCTGAATACGCGGCAGCCGGAACGACCAATTTCCCCTTCTTCCAGTTGGGATGCCTGATTGTCGGCGGGTTGATTCTGGTTTCTCTGAAACGTAAATATGAAAAGATGTATGTCGGCGAGGTGGTCGGTATATTCGCTCTTTATGCCGTGCTGATGGCTCTTTTCACCAACCCGGTGATTAACGCAGTAAAAGGTATTGTCAGCTAAGAAGTATCGTAACAAGATCATAGAAACAAGGATGCTTAAGCTCCGCTAAATAAAACATGATCTGTTAACGCAGGAAAAACCCCTTCAAGGTCCGGACGACTTGAGGGGGTTTTTTTGAGTTGTTTCATTGCTGGTTCAATCGTCCCTCGATTGAACCAGAACATTTCAGAAGCATTTTAATCATTTTAACTGTTTTATCATCTCATTGAATCATGATTGATCCGTTCTCAATTTCCGGGTTCAATCTGCAAAATTGAACCCGCACAAGGAAGAAGGATTACCCCACATTGCTTAAGACATTCATTTGCCACCCACATGTTGGAAGCACAGGAAGATTTAAGGACCATTCAAGAAGCACTAGGACATGAGGATATAGCGACAACGCAAATTTACACTAAGGTAAATTTTGGATTTATGTCGGAAACGGTTAAGAGGGTATGGAAATGAAAGAGTGTGTCACTCTACGTCACTATTTTGTACATTTTCACAATTCCAATAAGAAAGGCATTCCGCTAAATACACGGAATGCCTTGATATTTGGTGAGCCCTGTCGGAATCGAACCGACAACCTAATGATTAAGAGTCATTTGCTCTGCCAGTTGAGCTAAGGGCCCTGAATGATGTTCTGTTGATAAAGAACCTTCTCTTTTTTATCTGGCACGCCCGGTAGGATTCGAACCTACGACCAACAGATTCGAAGTCTGCGACTCTATCCAGCTGAGCTACGGGCGCTCGTTTCCAACCATTATAAATGGGGTGAGTGAAGGGACTTGAACCCTCAGCCTCCGGGGCCACAACCCGGCACTCTGACCAATTGAGCTACACCCACCATTATCGCTTGGTGCGCCTGGAGGGATTCGAACTCTCGGCCCACGGATTAGAAGTCCGTTGCTCTATCCAACTGAGCTACAGGCGCATTTTGTAACCTGTGCCTAAAAAGACTTGACCTAATAGCCCCTCTTCCTCATTTTGTCAAGATGAAAAGATACGCAAAGTGATTTTTTATCTTCCCGCGTCTCTCATCTGACATAACCGGCTATGCCGTCAAATTTATAAATCTTTTTATTTAACTTTCCTCCCTGCGCGTCAATGGAATAAAAATAACGGCCTGTTGTCGGGCTATACCAGCGATACAATTCTCTGGTGTTGGTCAGTTTTGATGTTGCGATGTTGCCGATCGCTCCTTCAGAGATGTAACCCCGCAAGTCTTTGCCGCCGCCGGTTGGGATGTAATGGTAGAAATGACTTCTTGTTTGTGGATTATACCAGCGATAGAAAGTTTTTGTGCCCGGCGTGTCGGCTTTAAACAACCGGAAAGCGATGCCTTCCTTGACATATCTTCCCTGGATGATTCTTGATGTCTCCGACACAGGATCGGCCGTGTAAAGATAATCGCTGCCGTTGTAGTATCTGTAGATGTCAATAACCTTTGTAATATTTTCCGGCAGGATTTCCACAAATGTTTCCACAATCTCATCGCCGCCATTGGTGGCAAATAATATTTCATCCGCGTAATAACCGGGTGACATGGACCCGGGATTGAAAGAAACCGTCAGATAATTGGATTGCCTGGTTGTAGCTCCGGAATTGGGAAATATCTTCATACTGCCTTCCGGAAAAAAGGATGTGGCGACGCCTAATATCCTCACGCCTTCCAAAACCAACGGTGTGTCTTTACTATAGATATCCAGAACGTGAGCGCCGAAGTTGAGTTTGTCCGTCACAAATAATTCTCCCGAGTTTGCTTTTAATTCTTCCCATAATTCTATTTTATCAAGAGACGTTCCATTCAGGGATATGGCTAAATTGCCCTTCTCGGGATACACGGCAAAATAAAGAATAATGCCGGCTCCCATAAAGTTGATTCTGATATTGTTGACGCCTTGTTCACACGCGGGATAGCCGTTGCTGTTCGTCCATTTGCCGGTTAATTTAATGATATCTTTTAAAGAGGGAGGCACATTATAAATTTCACCGGTTGCTTCGTTATTCGCAAACGATACATATCGGCCTCTTTTGAGGAGAACGGCAATATCATCTGTGCCATGCTTCGGCATTGAAACAGACCATTTCAGCATTTCCCTGCCGGTGTTGTTTAAAATGATTTTTTTGGTTACACTCTTACCGGGCAGAATGCTTCCCATATCCAGTCTTTGGGGATTCAAACTGATCGCGGGAGACGTTTGAGTATAGGCAATGTTGAAGGAAACATAAATTCCCTTTTGTTCATGATTAAAGTTAAATTTGATTTCTTCCTTATACGTACCGACGGATAGTTCTTTGGTGCAGATAAGTCTTTTATCCCCATATTCGATGGTCATTTCCACATCGCCGTAAGCACTTTTCCTGTTGGTTTCATGGTCCGGTAACTCTTTCGGTAATAACCTGACTTCCACTCGTATATTTCCCTGTTCTTTTTCGAGGACGCCGGATAACTGCTGTTCTTGATGCTTCAGCCAACCTTCCGGTCCCCGGGTGGACCAGGTCATCATTTCGGATTTCGTGTTTTTCAGTGTAACGGTTCCTTCACCGGATTTGTCAAAAGTAATCAGGCCAAGTTTAAGTTCCGAAGGAGTGATCATCAAAGCCGGTTGTGGCTGCCTCGACTCTTTACTGACTGTTTTTTGAGTTTTCTGCTGAACAGGGATCACGGCTTTTACCGGACCGGCAACGATTTCAGAAAAGCTGATAAACGGAACAATGAACAGGATTGCTATCGTTATGATATATACATAAGATTTTTTTATACCGCACATAAATACCTCTTGGAATTTTGAAGGTTTTCTAACGCAAAGCATAAAATTAAGCAACTGTTTTCGGGATTGCATCTTCTTCGAAAAAAACTTGACACGCGGTTTTAACAAGATGTAGCTTGCTGAAAATTTTCTTTTAACCGGTCGGAAGAGTTTTTTAAACAGAGCAACAATAAAATGTGTATCACCCTTTTGATGATCTTTGCGGTTTAGAAATGTATGACTGCTGACAATTTAGAATATTGGATCGCGCTGAAATCGGTTCTCGGCATCGGCAACGTTACCTTCTCCGCGCTGGTGGACCGGTTTCAATCCCTGCCGGCCATTTTCAGCGCCACGGTTGGGGAATTAAAAGAAATCAAGGGAATTTCCGGTAAAATCGCCCTGGCGATTGTCAATTTTAAAGACTGGGATAAAGTTAAAGCAGAACTTGAACTTCTCGATAAAAAGAAAGTTGATATAATAACTTATCAGGATGAACTATATCCACAAAAGCTGCTGACCATCTATGACCGCCCTCCTTATATATATGTGCGCGGAAAACTGTCTTCCGACGACATCAATGTGGCCATCGTGGGCTCCAGGGCGGCCACGACTTACGGCAAATATACCACTGAAAAACTAAGCCGGGAGATGGCGTTCAAGGGCTTAACGGTCGTCAGCGGAATGGCCAGAGGCATCGATTCCGCGGCGCACCGGGGAGCGATCAGCGCGCATGGACGGACGGTAGCAATTCTGGGCAGCGGTCTGGATGTTATTTATCCGCCGGAAAATAAAAAACTGTTTGAAGAAATTATTGAAAACGGCGCCGCGGTCTCTGAATTTCCACTGGGGACTCCGCCACGTTCGCCCAATTTTCCGGCGCGTAACCGAATTATCAGCGGCATGTCCTATGGCGTGGTGATTGTGGAGGCGGGTGAAAAAAGCGGTTCGCTGATTACGGCGCGGTTGGCGCTGGAACAGGGACGGGAGGTTTTTGCCGTACCTGGAAGCATCGATTCCGCGGGCTCCCGGGGCACGAATAAATTAATCAAACAGGGGGCGAAGCTGATTGAGAATACGGATGATATCCTGGAGGAGATCGCGCCCCAGATCGAACAAAAAACATTAAAAGCCGCCAGCATTCCGCGCGCGCAAAGCGTCACGCCGCCAAACGTTGGGCGAAAACAGGCGGAAAATCTAAATGGACAGGAAAAGACCATATTCGATGCTGTCTTACCGGGACGCATTCATATTGACGATTTGATTGCCGCCACCGGATTGTCATCCGCGGAGCTTTTGAGTTCGCTGACCACCATGGAATTAAAAGGTATTATTGCCCAGCATCCCGGAAAATTCTTTTCCGTGAAAAAATAAATATCTTTACAAAAAAGCTTCTTCCATTTATAGGGGCGGCGAAAATTATTTTTTATTCATAAAAGGAAACAATATTTATGGCGAATTCCCTGGTCATTGTGGAATCTCCCACGAAAGTTAAAACCATTAAAAAATTTCTCGGCGCCGATTTCAACGCAGTGGCCTCCATGGGCCATATCAAAGATCTGCCCAAAAGCAAACTGGGCATTGACCTGGAAAAGGATTTCGAGCCGACCTACAATGTCATCGAGACCAAAAAGAAAACCATTGATGATTTGAAAAAAGCGGCCAGGAACGCGGAAAATATTTACCTGGCTCCCGACCCTGACCGCGAAGGGGAAGCGATTGCCTGGCATATCGCGGAAGTCATCAACACAAAAAATAAAAATGTCTATCGGGTCCTCTTCAACGATTTGACAAAAGATACCGTAACAGAAGCCATCAAAAATCCTTTGCAGCTTGATTTTAATAAATATGAAGCGCAGCAGACAAGACGCATTCTGGACCGGCTGGTCGGCTATCAGATCAGTCCCGTCTTGTGGGAAAAGGTCAAGAGAGGCTTGAGCGCGGGGCGCGTGCAGTCCGTCGCCGTGCGGATGATTTGCGACCGGGAGGAAGAAATCAATAAGTTCGTTCCGGAAGAATACTGGAATCTCATCGCGCAATTCGAGGGGAAAAATCCTCCTCCTTTTGAAGCGAAATTAATTAAAATTGAAGGCAGGAAGGCGAAAGTCACCACCGGCGAACAGGCCGCGAAACTGGCCGCCGAAATAAAACAGGCGGAATTCATCGTGGAAAAGCTGGAGAAGAAAGCGGTCAAACGCTCGGCGCCGCCGCCCTTCACCACCAGCAAGCTGCAGCAGGAAGCCTCCCGCTGGTTACGTTTTTCAGCGAAGAAAACCATGATGGTCGCTCAAAAACTATACGAAGGCATTGAACTGGGCCAGGAAGGTTCCGTGGGTCTGATTACCTACATGAGAACCGATTCCTACCGGATCGCCGAGGAAGCCCTGAAAGAGGTGCGGGATTACATCAAAGAAAATTATTCATCCGATTATCTGCCGCATAAGCCTCATTTATACAAAAACGCGCAAAAAGCGCAGGATGCCCACGAGGCGATTCGTCCCTCAAAAATGTCCTACAACCCCAGGGACATCAAGGGCTATCTGACACCCGATCAATTCAAGCTCTATCAGCTGATCTGGAACCGGTTTGTCGCCAGCCAGATGAATCCGGCGATTCTCGATCAGACGACGATTGACATTGCCGGAGCCAACTGCATCTTCCGTGCGCAGGGACAGGTCATGAAATTCCCCGGCTTTACGATTGTTTATACGGAAGGCAAGGATGAGAAGGAAGAGGAAAACGGCGGCGACAAGCTTCTGCCGGAAATCAGTGAAAAAGAAAAGCTGAAGCTGCTCCATCTGAACACGGAACAAAAATTCACGCAGCCGCCGCCGCGCTTTTCGGAAGCGTCACTGGTGCGCGAACTGGAGGAAAAGGGCATCGGACGTCCCAGCACGTATGCCACCATTCTTTCGACCATTCAGGATCGCGAATATGTCCGTCTGGAAAAAGGGAAATTTTATCCCTCGGAACTGGGGATGACGGTGACGCGACTGCTGATAAAAAGTTTCCCGTCCATTCTGGATCTCGCCTTCACCGCGGACATGGAAAACAAGCTTGACGCCATCGAAAACGGCGAACGGAAAAGAGTCGAGACGCTGAAAAATTTTTATGAGCTTTTTGACGCTGAACTGAAAAAAGCCAAAACGGATATGGAAAACATCAAAACAAAAGAAACGCCGACCGATCTGATCTGTGAAAAATGCGATTCCCCGATGGTCATCAAGTGGGGGAAAAACGGAAAATTCCTTTGTTGTTCCAATTATCCCAAATGCAAAAACACCATGAATTTCACCCATGATGAAAATGGAAAGGTAAAGCACGTGGAAACCATAACAACAGATGTCAAATGCAATAAGTGCGGCAAACCGATGATCGTCAAGGAAGGACGTTTCGGGCAGTTTCTGGCCTGCTCGGGCTATCCGGAGTGTAAAAATACCATGAACGCGACGAAAAACGAGAACGGAGATATAGTCGCCCAAGAAGCGCCGACCACGGATGAGGTTTGCGAACTGTGCGGCAAGCCCATGGCCATCAAACGCGGTCGCTACGGCCAGTTCCTCGGATGCACCGGTTATCCCGAATGCAAAAATATCAAAAAGATGGGGAAAGACGGCAAAGTAACCAAGGCGGAACCGGTCTTATCGGATGAAAACTGTGATCTCTGCGGCAAGCCCATGGCCATCAAACGCGGCCGCTACGGCCAGTTCCTCGGATGCACCGGTTATCCCGAATGCAAAAACATCAAGAAAATGTCCAAGACGCAATCAACAGAATGAGCACTGCTCCCGTGGTCATCATCGGCGGCGGTCTGGCCGGTTGCGAAGCCGCCTGGCAGCTCCTGCGGCGAGGTCACAGCGTTCATCTGTGCGAAATGAAACCGCAGACGTTTTCTCCCGCCCACAAAATGGAACACCTGGCTGAACTGGTCTGCAGCAACTCCCTCAAATCCAACAGCCTGGACAATGCGTCCGGACTCCTGAAAGAAGAAATGCGCCGCCTGCATTCTTTAATCATGATGGCTGCGGATGTCACGACGGTGGCCGCGGGTTCCGCGCTTGCTGTGGACCGTCTGCAATTCGCCTGTGAAGTAGAAGCCAGACTCCATCAACAAAAGAATTTCACATTGAGCCGGATGGAAGTTACAACCATTCCGCCAGACGCTTTAACGATCATTGCCACCGGCCCGCTGACTTCCGACGCCCTCGCAAGGGAAATTACCCGGATGCTCGACAATTCCTATCTCTATTTTTATGACGCTATCGCGCCGATCATCGAAGCCGATTCCATTCAAATGGATAAGGTTTTCTGGGCGTCGCGCTATGATAAAGGAACGCCGGATTATCTGAATTGCCCGCTGAACAAAGAAGAATACGAACGCCTGCGGCAGGAATTGCTGACCGGAGAAAAGGTTGCCGCGAAACCGTTTGAAGAAGTCCGTCATTTTGAAAGCTGTCTTCCGGTGGAAGTGCTGGCGGCCCGCGGCGAAAAAAGCCTGGCTTTCGGTCCGATGAAACCCGTGGGCCTCGTCAATCCCCAAACGGGAAAAATCCCGTATGCTGTTGTGCAATTGCGCCGGGAAAATACAGCCGGAACACTTTTCAATATGGTCGGTTTTCAAACCAAACTGACCTGGCCGGAACAGTGGCGGGTCTTCCGGCTCATCCCCGGACTGGAAAACGCTGAATTCGCCCGCTACGGCAGCATTCATCGCAATACATTCATTCACTCCCCTTCCCTGTTGCTTCCGTCTCTGCAACTGAAAAGTCATGAAAATATTTTCTTCGCCGGTCAGATGACCGGAGTGGAGGGATATGTTGAGTCGGCGGCGATGGGTCTGCTGGCCGGACTGAACGCCGCGTTGATGATCGAAGGACGAAAACCCGAACCACCTCCGGTTCAAACCGCGCTGGGTGCCTTGCTGCATTACATCACCTCGCCTGATCATGCCGGTAATTTTCAGCCGATGAATATTAATTTCGGATTGCTCGGCTCCGCACCGGCAGGAAAAATGCGGAAGAAAGAGCGGAACGCGCTAATCGTCCATCAGGCTTTACAAGCTTTGCATCAATGGATGGAACGTCAGAAACTTGCTTAATCTTCGCAACCATATATTCTATTGACACAAACCGATACTTCTCTTATACTTCGCGCGCTTTAAACAAGTTGTTTAAACAGTAGAATTTAATTTACGACACAGAAAACAAGGAGAATATCCATGTCTGAACAAAACAGAGAAAGTTCGCTTGTCCTGATAAAACCGGATGCCATGAAAAATTCATTGACCGGTTACATCCTTTCGCAGTTTTCCGAATTTCATACCGGCCTGCGCTTTGCGGCACTCAAGGTCGTTGCCGTTAATCTCGCGTTGGCTGAAGAACATTACGCGGAACATAAAGGAAAATTTTTCTATCCTTCCCTGCTGGATTATATTCGCGGTTACCTGCATTATCCGGATGAGCCGTCAAGGCGCAGAGTCATCGCGATCATCTATCGGGGACCGAACGCGATCAAGCATATCCGCGAAATCTGCGGCAACACCAATCCGCACGATGCCAGAGAGCAGCGGCCCGGCTGCATTCGCGCGCTGGGAAGCGTCATTCCGCTGTATGATGAGAAGGGTAAATTTATCGGTGACCGGTCGGACAATCTGATTCACGCATCCGCCAACGCGCAGGATGCCGAACGCGAAATTAAACTGTGGTTCCTGCCCACGGATATTCCCCCTACTGTGCGCAGTTTCCCCACCGAAAACAGCAAAGAATACTTCTATTACAAAAACGGCACTGTCAGTTCGGAATACACACCGGGTAGTTTCTGTTTCATTGCTCCCGGTCACATTGTCTGGAAATCCGACATGAAAGTTCTGCGGCAGATTATCAAAGGCAAGAAGCAGGATTATTCAACAAATGCGGTTATTGCCAAATACCTGATTAACAAGGAAATTGAAGATACTTGATTTTTTTGAAGGCGGTATATACAGAAAGAAAACCGGATGTCAGGTTGAACATCCGGTTTTCTTATATGACGTCATGGAGCAATATCAGCGACTGTTAACATCCCTTTCAGTCGCTTATTCTTTTGTATGTTTTCCAGCCTTCGGATAAACCAAGTCCCTTGTATTTCTCTCTGGTCTGCTCATCCGGGTATTTGAAATAATACTGGTAACTGCTTTTTTTAATTTTCCGGACATCTACTTTGGACACACTCTTGTTCTGACTCCACGTTCCTTCCTGGGCAATCAGACGACGCTGCGTATCATAGGAAACAAGCTGTTTGTTTTCCACCTTATATTTCCCCCTTAATTCTTCAAGGGCAGCGTTGTTCTGAAAATTTGTTGCTTCATAAGTTCCATTGGCATTGTAGCGAACTCGTTGTTTCAGGACGATCAATTGTCCCGCGTATTTAATATCGTGACTGATTTCATACAGCCCGGGATGAATGGAATTCAATTCCGGCTCATCCTTGCCGCACGCAACAACAATCATTGCCACGGCAACAATCAATAACCAGTATGATATTTTTTTCATGCCTGTTGACTCCTTTATCCGATCATGATCCTGTAGATTTATCCTTCAGCAAATCCTGATTCGTCTTAACCGATATGCGCAAGATGTTCCTTTTTTGCGGGGCTAAAAAAACAAACAACGATATTTTTGTCAAGATTTTATTTGACGGATCAATAACGTTTCATGTTCTGAATGAAATCATTTATATCTTAACCGTCGTATTAAACAATTTGCTTTTTAGTGGTTAATGTAATAAATTTTGACGTCAAATCGGTGTCTAAAAGCTGCGGGAAGAACAACGCATCTTTTCAAATTATTAAGGTAAATGACGTGTATCAGGAAATATTCATTATAAGCGGCGGCTGTTCCGGCGATCCGGTTTTTCTTGAAAAAAAAATCAGGAAAACAAAAAAAACGTATATTGTCTGCTGTGACAAAGGAGCACACCATTTAAAAAGGCTGGCGATGATGCCTGACGTCATCATCGGTGATCTGGATTCCATTGATCAACGAACGCTGAAACATTATGAAAAGCAAAACGTCAGGGTTATCCGGTATGCTTCTGAAAAAGATTACACGGATACGGAGCTTGCGTTAAGCTATGCCCTTCAGTTAAAGCCAAAAAGGATATTCATATTCTGCGCGCTGGGTGGCCGAATTGACCACACGCTCGCTAATATTTATCTGCTTACTAAAGGATTCGATACGGGTATTGACACCTTTCTGGTTGACGAATACTGCGAGGCATTTATAGTCAACCAAAAATGCTCTTTCATCAAAGAAACGGGCAAGACACTCTCTCTGTTCGCGTTGACGCCCCGGGTTACCGGAATAACGCTGGCCGGATTCCATTATCCACTGGAAAACGCGGTTCTCAAAATGGGCGAGTCCCGCGGCATCAGCAACCGGATCAATCAATCCCGGGCCGGCATCGTCATCAAGAAAGGCAAGCTGCTGGTCATCAAATATCATCAGACAGATTTCTTCCCGGAGGCGCGTTGAATGATGAAACCGTTTAAAGTGTTATGCATCGGCGGCTCCGATTCGAGCGGCGGCGCAGGCATTCAGGCGGACCTGAAAGCCGTCAGCGCACGCGGCTGCTGGGGATTGAGCGTCATCACGGCAGTCACCGCGCAAAACACGAGAGGCGTTTTCGGGATTTATCCTGTAACGCCTGCCTTTGTCGGAAGACAAATGGATGTTGTTTTACAGGATACAGGGGCCGACGCGGTGAAAACCGGTATGCTGCCGACGACGGACATTATTCACACCGTGGCACAAAAAATAAAAAAAAATAAAATCAAAAACCTGATTGTTGATCCCGTCATGATTGCCAAGGGTGGCAAAACGCTGATGCCGGGAAAGGCGCGTCTGACACTGATCAGAGAACTGCTGCCAGTTGCTCTGGCCGTTACGCCGAACGTTCCCGAAGCGGAAATACTGTCGAAAACTAAAATTAAATCTATTGAAGACATGAAAGAAGCGGCAAGGCGGATTCACGATCTGGGTGTCAGGAATGTTCTGATCAAAGGAGGCCATCTTTCTGCCGGAAGAAAAACGGAAATCACTGACGTTCTCTACAACGGCAGCTTCTATGAATTTTCCTCGCAACGCATCTCTGTTCAGGGTGTTCACGGAACCGGTTGCACCTATGCCTCGGCACTGGCAGCCGGTCTCGCCCGGGGAAAAAGCATCATCGATGCGGCACTGCAAGCCAGAATTTTAATCATCGCCGCCATCAAAAACCACGTATCGACGGGAAAAGGCTACGGCGCGGCAAACGTTTTTGGAGAAATATTAAAAAAACCATAGGAACACAGCGACCTGAAAGTCGCCTAAATATCGGGAGGAAATCATGACACAACTGGAAAAAGCCCGCAAAGGGCAGATGACTGAAGAAATGAAAATCGCGGCAAGAGCCGAAAATGTCGCGCCTGAATATATTCGTGACGGTCTCGTGGATGGAACCATTGTTCTTTGTCGCAACATGAAACATAAAACCATTAAACCGCTGGCCATTGGCCTTGGTCTGCGCACCAAAGTCAATGCCAACATCGGCACATCCAAAGATCACGCGGATGTAAATCTGGAACTCAAAAAGTTAAAAATTGCCGTGGATGCCGGCGCCGACGCTGTCATGGATTTATCCACCGGCGGAAATCTGGCTGTCATCAGAAAAAAAGTCATGCAGCACTCAACCGTGGCGATCGGCACCGTGCCGATTTATCAGGCAGCGGTTAAAATGATAGCCGATAAAAAAGCCATTTCCGAAATGACCGCGGATGATGTGTTTGCTGTCATCGAAGAAAACGGTCAGGACGGCGTCGATTTTATTACCGTACACTGCGGCGTGACGAGACTCAGTGTCGCCGCCCTTCAGGCACAGGAAAGAATCCTGGGCATTGTCAGCCGCGGCGGTTCAATGACAGCCAACTGGATGGAATGCAATCAAAAAGAAAATCCCCTTTACGAAGAATATGACCGGCTGCTCGAAATTGCCCATCGTTATGACATGGTTTTGAGTCTTGGCGACGGATTGAGACCGGGCGCGATCGATGACGCCACGGATCAGGCGCAACTGCAGGAGCTGATTATTCTCGGAGAACTTGCCGGACGTGCCCGCGCAGCCGGCGTGCAGGTGATGATTGAAGGTCCGGGGCATGTTCCCCTGACGGAAATCGTCACCAACATCAAACTTCAAAAGCAAATCTGCCAGAACGCGCCATTTTACGTATTGGGTCCGCTGCCCACGGATATCGCCCCGGGCTACGACCACATTACATCCGCCATCGGTGGAGCCATTGCCGGAGCTGCCGGAGCCGATTTCCTTTGCTATGTGACCCCCGCGGAACATCTGCGTCTGCCGACTCTCGCCGATGTGCGTGACGGCGTCATCGCCGCGCGCATTGCCGCGCATATCGCGGATATCGCCAAAGGATTACCCGGCGCGCGGGACAAAGACAGAAAAATGGCGCAATGCCGGAAGAATTTTGACTGGCAGGGTCAGGTGGAGTTGTCCATTGATCCCGAAAAAGCATTGTCTCTTCTGGAAAAAAGCAAAAGCGCCAAAGACGAAGGCTGCACCATGTGCGGTGAACTCTGCGCGATTAAGCTGGGTAAAAAATAATCACAGAAGGAAAGTCTTTTGTCTGAGGAGAAGGATAACACCGGAAATAACAAACTGCATCATGCGCGGGAAATCGTCCGGCACCTGAAACATTCCGGTTATGAAGCCTATTTTGTCGGCGGCTGCGTGCGGGATTTCATCCTCGGTCATCGTTCCAGCGATTACGACATTGTAACGTCAGCGCGTCCCGATCAGATCATCGCCTTATTTCCACGCACGCTCACCATCGGCGCGAAGTTCGGCGTGGTCGCCGTGATGATTGAACATTACCCGTACGAAGTGGCCACCTTCCGCAGTGACGATACTTACGAAGACGGCCGGCATCCCTCGCAAGTCCACTTTTCCACCGCCAGAGAAGATGTGGTCCGGCGCGATTTCACGATCAACGGTCTGTTGATGGATCCGACCAGCGGAGAAATCCTGGATTATGTCAACGGACGCTCCGATATCGAAAATAAAATCATACGCACCATCGGCGATCCCGACAGCCGTTTCAATGAAGATTATCTGCGAATGCTGAGAGCCGTTCGTTTCGCGGCCAATCTGCAATTCGTTATCGAACCGGAAACCAAAAATGCCATTACTCGAAACGCACACAAAATAAATCAAATCAGCGCGGAGCGTGTGCGGGATGAACTAAACAAAATTCTGACGGGCGGCGGCGCACGCAGCGGTTTCGAGCTGCTGAGAGAAACGAACCTTCTACGGGAAGTTCTGCCCGAAGTGGCCAAACTGCAAGGCGTGGAACAACCGCCCCGTTTTCATCCGGAAGGTGATGTGTGGAAGCATACGCTCAACATGCTGGCATTGCTGCCTGCCGCAGAACCGACGGATAAATATCTCTGTCTGGCATGGGGGACGCTTCTTCATGATGTCGGCAAACCCCTGACGCGCAGTGAAGATGAAAAAGGCGTGCATTTCTACGGACACGTGCAAAAAGGTGAAGAAATCGCTGATGATATCCTGCAACGGCTTCGGTTTTCCCGCGCGCAGCGAGAAACCGTGCTTGCTCTCATCCGTCAGCACATGGTTTTCATGAATGTTCAAAAAATGCGTCCGGGACGTCTCAAACGATTCCTGCGCATGCCTGATTTCGATCTGCATTTGGAATTGCATCGGCTGGATTGCATGGCCAGTCACGGTATGCTGGACAATTATGAATTCTGCCTTGAACATCTTCAACTGCTGTCACAGGAGGACTTGCATCCGCCACGCCTGTTGAACGGCAATGACTTGATGGCCATGGGCTTTCCTCCCGGAAAAATTATCGGAGAGATTCTCCTGGCTCTGGAAGAAGAACAACTGGAAGGAAGAATCAAAACCGGCGAAGAAGCCAGAAATTATGTAAGGGAGCGCTGGAAGATCAACCCATGAAGAAAGTACTGACATTGTTCTTTTGTTTTTCCCTCGTTTTAGTCATGGCCTGCTCAAGCAAAACTCATTATCGTCCGTCCCGCTCTCTCGGCGTTCACAAACCTCTGTTAAATCTGATGGGATATACCATTCAGGCCGGTGCTTTTAAAAACGTCCATAATGCCGCGCGTCTCACGGAAACACTGAAAAATGATCACGGTCTGGATGCCACGTATTTTCTTGCTTCTGATAAGCTCTTCAAAGTTCAATTTGGTAATTTTGCAACAAAAGAATTGGCGAGGCAAAGAGCTCTAAATCTCAGAGGAAGAAATATTATCGAAGAATTTTACATTGTCCGGCCGGAAGATTATTCCGTTGCCAGACAAAATAAATACGGCACCGCTTATCTCAGAGAATCGCTTGTGAAAACCGCGGAAGATTTCATCGGTGTTCCCTATCTCTGGGGCGGCGCTTCTCCCGATGACGGTTTTGACTGCAGCGGACTGACCATGACGGTCTATCAATTAAACGGCCTGAATCTGCCGCGCAACTCGGCACAACAATTTGAAGCGGGCCTATCCATCTCCAAAAACAATCTGCAGAAAGGGGATCTGATTTTCTTCTCGGAGAAAGGTTCGGACACGGTTTCGCATGTGGGACTTTACATCGGCGATGAAAAATTCATTCATGCTTCGTCTCACGGAGGAAAAATCCGCGTAGATTCTCTCTCGTCAAATTATTTCAGAAATAAATATATCGGTTCAAGAACTTACTTCTGATCTTCCATAAAAGCAGAGGGAGAAATTCTTATCCGGATAAGTCAACATCGGGAAACACACTGCTGACAAGGCCTACAGCGGACAGGCAACACAAATCATTCAGCCGTAAAATAATTTTTATCCATTCATAAACCGGAAATACGGCATGCATCAAATGATCCCCGTTGAAAAAAAATAATATTTTTTTGCACTTTTTGTTGACGTGATAAAAAAATTAAAGTAAAATTAAATCAGAAAACGGGATGAGAAGTATTTTGATCCAACAATTTTTTACAAAGGAGGCTTCACCTGATGGCAACAGCAAAAAAAGCAGCACCCAAAAAGAAAGTAGCAAAGAAAGTTGTAAAGAAAGCGGCTCCCAAGAAAAAAGTAGCAAAGAAAGTTGTAAAGAAAGCGGCTCCCAAGAGAAAAGTAGCGAAGAAGAAGTAAGAAATTTCAACGTTCAATTTTTATCCATTCATTAAAACAATGGCGGCAATCGGTAAGCATAACGGTTGCCGCCATTGTTTTATTTGCGTCACTTGAATTCTTTTGTTGCTCTGATGAAATTCACTCTTATCTTTCAGCTTTGATTTTTGCCTGAAATTATGTATAAGTTTCCGCGACGCATTTGATTTGCGGGTCACCAGGTTTTCACAAATGATCTATGATAAGGGGATGGATTAAGTCATGCTGGAATTAAAAAAATTATATTTCACCGTGCCGGGAAATGATGATGGCATCAACGAGCCACGCAACATCATTGACGGTCTTGATTATACCTTTGAGAAAGGCAAATTTTACGTTATCACCGGTCCCAACGGCAGCGGCAAGACGACTCTCGCCAAACTGATCATGGGTATAAATCCCGTATCATCGGGCTCGATTATCTTTGAAGGGAAAGACATTTCCGGTCTTTCCATTACCGAACGCGCCAAATCAGGGATTGCCTACAGCTTTCAACAGCCTGCCCGTTTCAAGGGCATTACTTTTCGGGACCTGCTCTCCATCGCCACGGGCGTCACGGATGAAAAAAAGATCGTGGAAATGGTCACCCGGGTGGGAATTTGTCCGATGTCTTTTCTGGATAAGGAAGTTGATACGACACTTTCCGGCGGTGAGATTAAAAAAATTGAACTCGCCACCACGATTGCCGCCAATCCGAAACTGGCTATCTATGATGAACCGGATACGGGAATCGATTTATGGACCATCGGCCCGATGGTCAGTCTGCTGAAAAAAGAGCTGCGTCCCGATACAGCAACGATTGTCGTCAGCCATAACCGTGCTTTTCTAGATGTGGCTGATGTCATCATCATCCTGAAAAAAGGACGTATCGTTTACACAGGAGATCTGCAAAACGCGTTATCGCTGTTGACGGATTTAAGCATTTGTACCTATCATAATAGATGCGAAGGAGAAAAAGATGCTGGATGCCTTAGATAAAAAACTCTTGAAAACCGTTGCGGATCTGGAATCGTTACCCAAGGGCGCATACAATATCAGAAAAAACGGCAAACTTCTGCAAAGAGAAGTATCCGCCAACATCAATATTGAAAGCAATGCCGATGGAACGGGTATCATTGTCACGATCAAACCGGGCACCAAGAATGAGTCCGTGCATATTCCGGTTATATTAAGTCAGGCCGGTCTTTACGATGTTGTCTACAATTCCTTTATTATCGGGGAAGGATCGGAGGTCACGATCATCGCCGGATGCGGCATCCACTGCGGCTCGCCGGAACCGGAAGGTCATGCCGGTATTCATGATTTTCACGTCGGCCGGAAAGCCAAAGTGACTTACGTGGAAAAACATTTTGCCATGGGGGAAGGCAAAGGCCGCCGCTCTCTGAATCCGACAACCAAAGTATTTCTGGATGAAGGCGCGACAGCGGAAATGGAATTAACCCAGATCGGCGGCGTTGATGAAGCCAACCGCCTGAATGAAGCGACCCTCGGACCCGAGAGCATGCTGTTGATCACTGAAAGAGTCATGACCGAAGGCGAGCAATCGGCCGTATCCACGAATAATATCATTTTAAAAGGTCACGGAAGCAGGGCCAACATGATTTCCCGCTCGGTGATGAAAGGAAATTCCAAACAAATCTTTCATGCCAATATGGAAGCCATGAACAAATGCTTCGGGCATATCGAATGCGACGCCATTATAATGGATAACGGCACGAATGAAACCATGCCTGCTCTCAAGGCGCTTCATCCCGACGCCGAACTGACTCATGAGGCTTCCATAGGCAAGATCGCCAACGATCAGTTGACCAAGCTCATGAGCCTGGGATTAACCTACGACGAGGCGGTCAATAAAATTATTCAGGGATTCCTCAAATAAAAAATAATAAAGAGCACGCTAATCATGAGAACGCAGAACCGACACGATGTTGAATTTAAAAATTTGCTGGTCACCGGCGGCTGCGGCTTTATCGGCAGTAACTTTATCCGCTGGTTAATGAACAACAGGGACTTTTCCGGCAGAATTATTAATGTGGACAGTCTGACTTACGCGGGGAATCCGGAAAATCTCGCGGATATTGCCGCTGATTTTAAGTCGCGGTATATTTTTCAAAAAGTGGATATTTGTGATGCCGCAAAACTCGAAGACATATTCGCGCAATTTGAGATCGATGCCGTTTGTCACTTTGCGGCCGAGTCGCACGTGGACCGATCCATCAAAACACCGGGAAATTTTATTCAGACCAACATTGTCGGCACCTTCAATCTGCTGGAAGCCGCCAAAGCCCGCGGTGATCAATTCAAACTCTTTCATCACGTCAGCACGGATGAGGTTTACGGAAGCCTGGGCACCGAAGGCCTTTTCCGGGAAGACACCCCTTATCGCCCCAACAGCCCTTATTCAGCTTCGAAAGCCGCTTCCGATCATCTGGTGCGCGCCTATTACAAAACCTTCGGCCTGCCGGCAACCATTTCCAACTGCTCCAATAATTATGGCCCTTATCAGTTTCCGGAAAAACTCATTCCGCTGATTATCCTCAACGCGCTGGACGGAAAATCCCTTCCGGTTTACGGAGACGGTAAAAACGTGCGCGACTGGCTTTATGTGGAAGATCACTGCAAGGCCATCTGGACCATCATGAACACGGGAAAACGCGGCGAAACCTATAATGTCGGCGGGAAAGCGGAGATGGAAAATATTGTCATTGTGCAAATGATTTGCGACATTCTTGATGAAATCGAACCGGCCAAAGATGGAAAGCAGCGGCGCTCCCTGATTACTTACGTTAAAGACCGCCCCGGTCACGACCGTCGCTACGCCATTGATTTTTCCAAAATCCATAATGAATTGGGCTGGTCACCCGGGGAATCCTTTACAACCGGACTGCGTAAAACAATCATCTGGTATTTAAATCAGAAGCAATGGGTGGAAAACATCAAGACGGGAGCCTATCAGGCCTGGATCACAGAACAATACGGTTAAACGATTTTATTAATTACTGATTTTTTTTCGCCAGTCCAGCCACATCACATACAGAATCATAAAAACGCTATAGACCGCCGAAGGCAGCGCGGTCTCCTTTTCAAACAGAGCAATGGCCAATCCTCCGGCGATGCCCTGATTCTTCAACGTACCCTGAAGCACCAGACTGATCAGGTTGCTTTTTTCTATTTTAAGAATCTCACCGCTTTTCTGAATAATCCAGCCCAGAACAAAGGTAGCACAAAATACTGTCGCGGCCAGAGGAATAAGCGCCATGGGACGGCTGAAAATCAAATCCCGGTTCACGCCGATCATGGAATAAAGAACGATAAAAAATCCCCAGTCCGTCAGCAGGCCGCGCACGGGCGTCAGACGATCCTCCCATTGAAAATACAGGATCATTCTGGATAAAATCAACGGCAGGACAATCAACATGAAGATAATACCGGCCAGTTTTGAAGGATCACTGAACGCTGTGCCAATGAAGATCCAGAACATCAGCGGCATGATGAACAAGGCCGTGAGATACGAAGCCACGGTTCCGGAAAGCGTGTAAGATACATTACCGTTCAGAATGGCCGTAAAAGGAATAACGGCTACCGCCGGAGGAACAGCCGCGATCAGCACAAAGCCAATCCACAGATGATGATCTTGAACAAGCAATGCCGATAAAAGCAGGATAACACCGGCCAGAATGAAATAGGTCATCATAATTCCGGCTAGTGAAGGTTTGAGAATCGCCCGGGGTTTCAGAAAATAACCATTGGGAACATTGATCGTCGCCAGCGTCATCACGATCGCCAGAGCCGGCATCATCAGAATTTTGGTCCATTGCGCCGGCTGAGGGAAAAGCAATCCGGACACGATGGCCAGAAGAAAAATGAAGTTGCGATTGTTCAGCAGTTTAATCATACGTATTGGCAGCCCCTTGTATCTTATTCATCATTTATTTATTTTTTTTACAATCAATTTTATATCAGTTTATCGTGCGCAACAGCCTGTCAATGATTGCAATTATCTGCTTGTACTTTTAGTTCAAATTTGCCAATATAACCAACAAAATTACATTATTTTAAGGAGGATTTTATGTCGAAATCGGAAGAAAATTTAAAGGAAGCTTTTGCCGGTGAATCTCAGGCAAATCGTAAATATCTGGCCTTCGCTGCCAAAGCCGATCAGGAAGGTTTTGAGCAGGCGGCAAAATTATTCCGGGCGGCCGCAGAAGCGGAAACGGTGCACGCCCACGCTCATCTGCGGGCGCTCAAAGGAATCAAATCCACCAAAGAAAATCTTCAGGAAGCCGTCGCCGGAGAAACGCATGAGTTCAAGAGCATGTATCCGGGCATGATTGAAACGGCCAAAGCCGAAGGAAACAAGGAAGCCGAACGCACTTTTCATTTCGCCAATGAAGTGGAGAAAATTCACGCCGCGCTTTATCAGAAAATGCTGGATACGCTGGAAAGCGCCAAAGAATCCTACAGCTATTATGTCTGTCCGGTTTGCGGTTATACGGTAGAAAAAGAAGCTCCGGAAACCTGCCCGGTTTGCGGCGCCAAAGGAAAGATGTTTAAAAAAATAGATTAATGATTAAAATATTTGAAAAGGATTGCCTCACAACCTGACCGAGACATGCATCACCCCATGAGGCAATCAGGGACATATTTTGTCAGTTAAAGAAATATTAATCATTATCAGCGGCATTGTTTTATTTCTGATCGGAATGATCAATCTTTCTTCCGCGGTGCGGAAACTGATTGATGTCCGCATAAAACAATACATCAAATATGCTGTGGGAAGGCCTTTGTTCGGCCTTCTCACCGGCATCTTTTCCACCATTATTTTTCAAAGTTCCTCCGCGTCAACAGCTCTCACCATCGGATTGGTCAGCGCCGGTTTGATCAGTTTTGCCAATTCCCTCGCCATTATTCTGGGCGCCGATATCGGTACCACGCTGACCGTTCAATTCGTGATATGGCGTTTCACGGAAATATCCCCCCTGATTATTACCATCGGGGGCCTTTTGTGGCTGACCGGCCGGGAAAAGTGGCAGACGGTTGGTGAAATGATCTTTTATTTCGGTCTGATGTTTTTCGGCCTGGAACTGATCAGCAACATTGTTGAGCCTCTCAAAAAATCACCCGGTCTGATTCATGTGTTCACCGGAACACAAAATCCTTTGATCGGGATAGGGTTGGGCATTGTCGTCACCGGCATTGTTCACGCCTCCGCCATTCCCATCAGCATCATGGTTCTTCTGGCTCAACAGGATATGATCTCTCTGGAAAATGCCGTAGCCGTTGTCATGGGGGCCAATATCGGAACAACATTTACCGCTTTGCTGGCCGGAACAGTCGCCACCAGAGGCGGCATGAGAACGGCGGTTTCCCATTTAATCTTCAAATGCGCCGGTATCGGCCTTTGTTTTCTGCTTATGCCTTTTTTCATTTTCATCATAAAAGGAATCTCCTCGAGCACCGCTCAGCAGATCGCCCTCGCCCACTTCGGGATGAATCTTGTGATCGTCATTACTTTTATTTTTTTGCTCACGCCTTTTGCCTCGATGATGCAAAAAATTCTTCCCGGTGATGATGAAGTTCTTCCTATCTGGCCGGAGTACCTTGATGACAAAGACATCCGGAATCCACGCAAAGCACTGGATAATGTTCACCGGGAATTACAGAGACAGACAAGCCTCGCGCGACAAATGTATTTAAAAAGCATTAATATGATCTCACAATACAGGGAAGCTGAGGGCAAATCGCTTTTCTACATCGACATGGTCATCAAAAACATCCGCAAACAAATTGTCAAATATCTGCGCAGAATATCCGCGCAAGAATTATCCGAACAATTTTCCAAACAAATTTTCGCTTTTACAGGGATGACCAACGATATCGAAAGCATTGGCATTCACGCCTCAGCCATCAACAGACTGGCCCATCAGAAAGCGGAAAGGAAAATTCAATTCAGTGCCCAGGGAGAAACGGAATTGTGGGAAATCATTGAACTCGTCAGCCGGAATTTTGACGACGCCGCTTCCATGATAGCAAAACCGGATATTCAAAAAAACGCGGACGTTGTGAACCGGGAAGAATTAGTTGACGTGAAGGTTAAAGAATCACGCGACAAACACCTGGAGCGGTTTCATAAGCGCCTTTGCGATCCGGAGGCCGGACCCATTTTTGTCGAAATGCTGCTGCATCTGGAGCGCATTTCCGATCTCAGTAACAACATTGCGGAATATATGTGCGATATTCAGGAAAGCTGAGATTATACCTTTAACTATTCATTGCGTAAGAAAACTCAAGAAATAATCATTATGAAAACACCATCATTATTTCAAACGTCGTTTCGCATTAAAATTCACAGTCCATAGTACCTATTCGCATATATCCCCTGAGCATTGCCCATCGGTAGATATCCATGTATTTCTCAAACTCCGAATAATATCTAACGTTACACCCGGCTTCGTATAATCTTTC
>Ga0208459_1000582_pt1 | contig 39690 bp, 30 predicted proteins | sample AD_UKC087_MetaG_FD_184433 | JGI IMG/M metagenome (GOLD analysis project Ga0208459, IMG submission 184433) | Active sludge microbial communities of municipal wastewater-treating anaerobic digesters from USA - AD_UKC087_MetaG (SPAdes) (version 2) | ecosystem: Engineered > Bioreactor > Anaerobic >... | reverse complement strand
GATGACGGAAATTTCAGACCCCGGAGCAATGTTGAAACTTCCCTGAGTATCTGAAAGGTTCTGGTCAATCTCGAATTCTTCCATGAGATCATTGACCGGCGTGTATTGAGCAAAACGTCCGCACATGGTTAACAATAATTTTGGAAATATAAATATATCAAATACTTTTTATAAGGCTACGCCTTATGTATTCGTTTTCTGCCCAAGAGTTGGACGTACTTCAAAGGGCGTTTCACGCCCTTTACCCGGTTTTGTCCATTTCTTTTGCGTCGCCCAAAAGAAATGGACGAAAGAAAAGGGCGCCGCTGCGCGGTGCTAATCGCGACAGAACTATCGCGCATTTCTTCGAAATGACTGCGATAGTCTGCGCTTATAATGTATTCGGCTTCGCCGAATGTTTAGGTGTTGTTGGTATCATTTAATACATTATGAAGCACTAGCCTGCTCCTTATCCTGTGCGCCAGGATGGCGCGAATCCAACGCGGACAGGAAGTCCGTAAGCGTTGGACAGAGAGATCCCACTCCTGGCTTTTGTCGGGCGAATTCCTCGCACCGGCTTTGCCGGATGCTGCGGTCGCCCGAGTTGAGTCCGACTGCGTCGGACGATTTTTGGTGATCTTGATGTCATTCATCTTTTTCTGCGGCGGGGTGTTTATTTTGGATTTGACTTTTGCAATAATTATTTATATGAAGATTGATATGAGTATTGCAATTAGGGCATTCGGTACAGGTGAATTTTCCTTGTCGGTTCCATATGATAGAAGCATCATTGCGGGCTTGAAGAGAGTTTCCGGATATAAGTGGAATGTTAATGAAAAGCTTTGGTCATTTCCTGACACTCAGAAAAATCTTGATGATGTTTTGAGTATTATTTTTAACAATACGGCTAAAGATCAATGCGTTAAAGATGATTCGGAAAGTATGAGTTTTGTAATATCGAGGGAAATCAGAATACGCTCTTACAGCAGACGGACTGGAAAAATGTATGTTAAGTATAATATTGATTTGCTGGAACACGCTGATAAAAGAACCTGTGAAATTGATCAAAACGACATAACCGGATTTCTTGATTATCTCGCTTCAGAGAAAAAATCTTCATCTTCTACCTTGAACTGCGCTGTGAATGCCCTGCGTTTCTATTACGGAAATATTTTAATGAAAAAATTCATTTATAATGTACCCCGGGCAAAAAAGAATAAAAGACTTCCTGTTGTACTTAGCAGAGAGGAGGTGAAGCGTCTGATTGAGTCTTATGAGAATGAAAAACACAGGCTTATGATTGCGTTAATATATTCATCCGGACTAAGAGTTTCTGAAGCTTCCGTTCTCAAACTATGTGATATTGATATGGATAGAAAACTTATTCACATCAGGGAAGCTAAAGGAAAAAAAGACCGTTATACTGTTTTGTCGGAAAATGTATCAAAAATGATGAAAACCTATATTAGAGACTATAAACCCGTAAAATATCTGTTTGAAGACAGGGAGGGAATTTCTCCGATAAGCATTAGAACGATACAGGCAGTTTTTTCACAGGGGTGTGTCAGGGCTGGAATAGTAAAAACAGCTACCGTTCATTCTTTGAGGCATAGCTTTGCTACACATTTGCTTGAGAACGGTACGGATATACGTTATATTCAGGAAATACTCGGACACGCATCGAGTAAAACTACGGAAATATATACTCATGTCGCAGAAAGGGATTTGAAGAAAATAATCAGTCCTTTTGACCATATTTGAATTGCGTTTATTACTTGAATTTGGAATGATATACGCAATGCACATATCATTCCAAATCGGGATGTTTTGCGCATTGCGTATATATGTAGTTATGCGAAACGCGATTAAATTAATTTAGGAGGAAAATATGGGATTTTTCGACAGTCTTTCAAAAGCAGCAAAGGTGTTAGTTGATGACCTAAATACTCCGGAGTCGTTTAAAATTGGCGAAAAGTTTGAAAAATACTCCCGTGAAGCAATTTTTCCGCAGAACAAATATAAACTATTAAAGCAAACTCATGATTATAGCCAAAATAATAAAGATTATGTAGATGAATCGAAAGAACCTGATTTCAAGTTCCAATGTCTTGAAACCAAAAAAGAATTTTTTGTAGAATGTAAGTTTCGTAGTTATCTGTTTGAAGGTAAGATACAGTTTTGCAAGCAGTATCAATTTGATCGATATAAAGACTTTAGTAAAGGGAAGGATGTATTTGTATTGATAGGAGTTGGAGAAGATCCAGCTTATCCAGAAAATGTTTGCTTGATTCCTCTAGATGAAATCAAAAGCATATATTTAACCGAATCATTTTTAGAAAAATATGCTATTCCTAATAACAAGCCCGTATCATCATCAAAGCTTTGGTCATTAAATTCATCGAACAAATCACAAAAGCATTCAGAACCCAACAAGAAAATCAGTTCTGGATTCTGTATCCGTTGCAAAGAGAAACTGGATTTGAATCTCGAACATCCGCTTTGTAGAAAATGTTATGGTGAATGGTCGAAGTATAAGAACCCTGAGTATAAAGAAAAATACTGTCACTCATGTGGTAAGCAGCATGAAACATCAATACTGAAACCTGTCTGTTATAACTGCTTTAAGGAAATGTCAAGATAATCGCGCATCGCATAACAGCGCGTAAAACGCTGCGCCGGAGTACCGGCTTGGCCTCCGCGCCCCGGCTCGTGCGTCGCGGTTGGTGGAGTGATAAAGGCTCCGCACTCGCACTCGGTGCGCTCCGGCACACCGCTTCGCGGCGTCGTTTACGCGCGGGACGTTATGTTCAATGCCCGGCTAAGATCTTTGTAGTCCTCGGCCATCTGTGACCTCGGTAAATTCAAAGACAGAAAAATACAGAAACAACAATACTGCATATAATACTTGTCTTTTCTCCTTCCATGCTGTATATTATACAGTAATAACATTACTGCGTACCGCCGAAGGAGTCTGATGAAAAAACAAATAAAGCATTTAGCTATCGTCCAAATGGGTTACTCCTTCAGGTCTCGACTGGAAACCTCCAAGGACGGAGAAGTTGCCGTAATTCAAATGAAGGATCTTCAGGATGACAATATAGTCAGCTGCACCGATCTGGTGAAAATAGATTTGAATGATATAAAAGAACATCATATCGTTCAAAAAGGAGACCTTATATTTAGATCCCGAGGGCTATTAGCTACTTCAGCAATTCTCAATGAAGACCCAGGAATAGCCGTTTTAGCGGCTCCCTTATTACGGATTAGAGTAACAAAGCCAGAAAAGGTTTTGCCTGAGTATCTTAACTGGTACATCAGTCAACGGGATGCGCAGATTTTCTTGACCAGCAGAGCCAAGGGTACAGTCCAGAAGATGATTAGCAAGCAGACTGTTGAAGAATTGGAAGTGGCTCTGCCAAATCTGGAAAACCAAAAACAGATTGTAGAACTGGCCATGTTAGCAGCTCGGGAAGAAAGCTTACTACAAAAGTTGGCAGATAAGAGGAATCAATACTTGAGTGAAATACTCATGAAAGTTGCTAAAGGAGAACGCAAATGAAGGCTACAATCAATGCCAATGGGACAGAAATTGCCGTCATCTCCAAGGGCGATGAGAATGACTATATCTCTTTAACGGATATTGCCCGGTATAAAAACCCTGATGAACCCAAGGATGTTGTCAAAAACTGGATGCGGAATAGAAGTACCATCGAATTCCTGGGGTTATGGGAGCAGTTGAATAACCCTGATTTTAAAGGGGTCGAATTCGACTCCTTTAAGCATGAAGCAGGATCAAACGCCTTCACCCTTTCTCCGCAGAAATGGATTTCCAGTACGAATGCCGTGGGATTGATTTCCAAATCAGGGCGATACGGAGGAACATTTGCCCATAAGGACATTGCCTTTGAGTTTGCCACCTGGGTTTCCGCTGAATTCAAGCTGTATATCATAAAGGATTATCAACGCCTCAAGGCGGATGAAAACAGCCGGATTTCACTTGAATGGAATGTTAACAGGATCATTTCCAAGATTAATTACAGGATTCATACAGATGCCATAAAGGATAATATCATTCCTTCTCTTGTCACTAAAGGACAACAGACCTTTACCTATGCCAGTGAAGCGGATCTTTTGAATGTCGCTTTGTTTGGCAAAACGGCCAGGGAATGGAAGGAAGAAAATCCGGAGGCTAAGGGGAATATCCGTGATGATGCCACCATTCAACAGCTTATCGTCTTGTCTAATTTGGAAAGTATGAATGCAGAACTTATAAAGCAGAGTCTTCCTCAGAATCAGAGACTTATAATTCTCAATAAAATGGCTATTGAACAGCTGACTTCACTTTTGGGAAGCTCTGGCATCAAAAAACTACAGCAAACAGGAGAACATAATGAATAAAATCGATCAGAAAGACATCAACAACGCGGCATGGGCGGCGTGCGACACCTTCCGGGGCGTTGTTGATCCGGCGCAGTACAAAGACTACATCCTCGTGATGCTGTTTTTGAAATACATCTCGGATGTATGGCAGGACCACTACGAAGAGTATCAGAAGCAGTATGGCGATGATGATGCTCGTATCCGCCGTAAGCTCGAGCGTGAACGCTTTGTTCTCCCGGTGGTGAAACTCACCGAAAAGAATGACGAAACCGGTGAAGAAACGGTTCTGGATGAATTCCCCGCCACCTATTACAGCCTCTATGAGCGCCGGTCCGCCGCCAACATCGGTGAGCTGATCAATATCGTGCTCGACCATATTGAAGAGAGCAATAAGAGCAAGCTCGAAGGGGTGTTCCGTAATATCGACTTCAACAGCGAGGCCAACCTGGGGCGGACGAAGGATCGGAATAAACGCCTTAAAACATTGCTGGAAGACTTCAACAAGCCACAGCTCAGCATGAAGCCCAGCCTTGTGTCCGAGGATGTGATCGGTAATACCTACATCTACCTGATTGAGCGCTTCGCCTCCGACTCCGGAAAGAAGGCCGGAGAGTTCTTTACCCCGCTGAAGGTAACCGAACTGGTGGCCAAGCTGGCTGGTCCCAAACCAGGCGACCGTATCTGCGACCCGGCATGCGGATCAGGCGGACTTCTTATTCAGGCAGCACACGAGGTAGCGCGTTCTGGCACCAGCGATAAGGAAAAACGCAACTTTGCTCTCTTCGGACAGGAGTCCAACGGCAGCACATGGGCCCTCTGCCGGATGAACATGTTCCTGCACAGCTTCGACAGCGCCCGGGTGGAATGGTGTGACACGCTGAATAGTCCGCTGCTGGTGGAAAACGACCGGCTTATGAAATTCAACTGCGTGGTAGCCAATCCGCCGTTTTCGCTGGACAAATGGGGTGCCGAAAATGCCGAGAGCGACCAGTACAACCGCTTCTGGCGCGGTGTCCCGCCCAAGAGTAAAGGCGACTGGGCCTTTATCAGCCACATGGTGGAAACCGCTCTTGAAAAGCAGGGCCGGGTTGCTGTTGTGGTGCCGCATGGCGTGTTGTTCAGGGGTGCAGCCGAAGGCCGTATTCGTCAGAAAATGATTGAGGAAAACCTGCTGGATGCCGTAATCGGCCTGCCGGGCAATCTGTTCCCGACCACCAACATTCCGGTGGCGATTCTGGTCTTTGACCGCTCCCGTGAAAAAGGCGGGGCACGCGAAGAATGTAAAAACGTCTTCTTTGTCGACGCCAGCCGCGAGTTTGTCTCCGGGAAAAACATGAACACCCTCTCGGAAGGGCATATCGACAAGATCATGGCGACCTACACCGCCCGGGCTGAAAAAGAAAAGTACGCTCATGTGGCCGAGTTCGCCGAGATCAAGGAAAACGACTTCAACCTCAATATCCCCCGCTATGTAGACACCTTTGAAGAGGAAGATGAGATCGACATCGATGCGGTGCAGGTGGAAATAGAGGAGTTGGAAAAAGAGCTGGTGGAAGTTCGTAAGCAGATGGCCGAGAAGCTCAAGGAGATTCAGCGATGAAAGCGAGATCGACAATAGGGATACAAATGCAAGGAGGGGCTCAGTGAGTAAACCATACAATGAAGCTGCATTGGGCACTATTGCTGATTTTTCATATGGCTACACTGCTACTGCACAGGATACTGGTGATACTCGATTCATCAGAATAACTGACATTGATGAAAACGGTTCATTGAAAAAGAACGATGCAAAATTCATAGATTTTACCGGTGAGTTAGAGCGATATCAGGTTAAAAAGGGAGACATCCTTGTTGCCCGAACCGGTGGGACATTTGGAAAAACTCTTCTCTATAAAGATGATTGTCCGGCAGTCTATGCATCTTTTTTGATCAAAATAATTCTGAACAATGGGGATTTGCTGCCGGACTTCTATTTTCACTTTTCACAGTCAAATAGATATTGGTTCCAAGCAAATAATCTCGTTACGGGTGGAGGTCAGCCTCAATTTAACGCGAATGTACTCAAAGAGATTGTAGTGCCGCTTCCCACGCTGCCAGAGCAAAAAGCCATTGCCGCTCTATTGTCCACCTGGGATGAAGCCATCGAGAAAACTGAACGGCTGATTCAGGCGAAGGAAGCCAACTTAAAGGGTCAGATTCAAAGAATAATGGGGAAAGAGGCGATTGAGGTAAATGGCTGGTCAATGGTCCATTTGGGGGAGCTATTTTCCGAAGTAACACGCAAGGTTGGAGAAAAAGAACTAACGCCTTACAGCATCTCTGCCGGAATTGGTTTTGTGTCTCAGCGCGAAAAATGGGGCAAAGATATCTCCGGTTCTCAGCACAAGAATTACACACACCTTAAAGCTGGTGAATTTTCCTATAACAAGGGAAATTCAAAGCGTTACCAACAAGGGTGCGTTTATCTGCTTAAAAATGGGGAAATCTGCGTTCCCAACGTATTTATCAGCTTTAAGCCGAAAGCAAAGAATGTTGTTCCTGAGTTCTTCGAACACTATTTCATTGCCGATTATCACGCCCGTGAACTGAAGCGATACATCACAAGCGGTGCCCGATCGGATGGGCTTCTCAATCTGAACAAAAAGGACTTCTTCAAGATAATGGTTCCCTGCCCATCACCAGATGAGCAAAAAGCCATTGCTGAAGCGCTGACCGCATCACAACACGAAATCGATCTGCTGAAACAGCTCGCAGATAAATACAAAACCCAGAAGCGCGGTCTGATGCAGAAAATGCTCACCGGCGAATGGCGGGTAAAACCGGAAATCGTTAACCAATACAGGGAGGCGTAATCATGGCTAAAGGTAAAAATCAGCACGTTGTAAAACATCCCGATGGCTGGGCGGTCAAGGGCGCAGGTAACAGCAAAGCGACCAAAGTTACCCGCACACAGGCGCAGGCCATCGAAAAGGCGGAGAACATCGCCAGAAACCAGAAGTCGGACACCAAAATTCATGGTGTGGACGGAAAGATCCGGGCTGGCAACAGCTACGGAAATGACCCGTGCCCTCCCAAGGATAAAAAATAAGGGGAGGAATTGATGAATATCGAAATTAAGAACTGTAAGAACATTGACGCCGCATCAATTTCTATCGCTGAAGGCAAGTTGAATATCAAGTTTGCGCCTAACGGTACTGGTAAAAGTACAATAGCAAGGGCTATTACCCTTGGCATATCTGAGAATTCAGATTTGGGTGAACTCATGCCGTTCAAGCTGCGAAAAGATAACCCCGAAAACAAGCAACCAGAAGTTAACGGACTGAATAGCATACAGCAAGTTATGTGCTTTAACGAAGATTATGTCAGTCAATTTGTGTTCAAGCCGGAAGAATTGCTCAACAATAGTTTTGAGATTTTTATCAAGACCGAAGCTTACAGAGAAAAGGAGCGTGAAATTGAAGAGCTGGTTAGCAATATCAAACAGCTGTTTTCCGAGAACAAAGAACTGGAAACTCTGATAGACACGCTCAAGGAAATGGGGAGTGCCTTTAAAACAACCAAAACTGGCTTATCCAAATCATCTACTGGCATGAAGGGGTTGTCTGCTGGCAATAAACTCAAGCATGTTCCTGTAGGGCTGGAATCCTACACTCCCTTTATTCAGAGCCAAAACAGTGTGGGCTGGATCGATTGGCAAACTAAGGGCTGTGTTTTTGCGGATCTGTCGGATAATTGTCCCTTCTGCACTTCACATACAGCTGACAAAAAGGAGCAGATAAAAAAAGTTGGCCAAGAATACGATAAAAATATCATCAAGAACCTGATTGCCATTATTGGGGTGATAGAAAAACTGGGTGACTACTTTTCTGATGAAGCAAAAAACAAGCTGACAGCAATCACGATGTTGAAAGACGGCCTTGAAAAAGAGCATGAGGCATTTCTTTCCACGGTTAAGACTCAGATTGACAACTTCACTGAAAAGTTGGGGAAACTTAAAACACTTTCAGCATTTCAGTTCAAGGATGGAGATAAAGTCACCGAAAAACTCCCGGCATACAAATTAGAATTGCAGTTTTTCTCAGAGCTCAACTCAGACCAAATGCAGAGAGCCATTGCTCCTATTAACGCTTCCATCGATAGACTCATTGAACAGGCCGGTCAGCTACAAGGGAAGATAAATCAGCAGAGAAGCGAGATGAAGAAAACCATTGAACGCCATCATAAAGACATCAATGAATTTCTCACCTATGCTGGATATCGCTATGCGGTTGAGATTGCTGGTGATGGTGAAAAAGCCCAACTCAAGCTTCGGCACCTTGATCATGATGAACACCTAAGTGGTGGTAATCAGCATCTAAGTTTTGGCGAGAGAAATGCTTTTTCGATCGTGCTATTCATGTACGAGTGCCTCTCTAAAAAACCAGATTTAATTATTCTGGATGACCCGATTTCTTCATTCGATAAGAATAAAAAATACGCCATTTTTGAGATGTTGTTTCGTCGTGATGCGGGCTTTTGCCTGAAAAACAAAACCGTGCTGATGCTCACCCATGATGTGGAGCCCATCATTGATACTGTCAAAGCCTTATCTAACAAGTTCAGCAATCAAACTTCTGCATCATTTCTTAAGCTCGATACTGGTGTCATTGAGGAATTGCCCATACAAAAAAGTGATGTCCAAACATTTGCTGAGATTTGTAGTAATGCACTCAGCTCAGAGAAGGATGACGTCATCAAGTTAATCTACATGCGGCGACGTTTTGAGATCACTGATGACAAAGGGGATGCCTATCAGGTGCTTTCGAACCTGTTACACAAAGGGAACGATAGAATTCGCGGAATTGATAACCGAGAGCCAAAAGACGTTCAAGGCAATTATCCTGAAATGGATCAGACTAAGTTTGATGGTGGTTGTACTGAAATATCCAGTCATCTTGCGGGGTTTTCTTATGGTGAACTTTTAGGCCGCGTTTGCAATGTCACTGAGATGAGGAATGTTTATGCGGCATGCACAAATGGGTATGAAAAACTCCAAGTATGTCGACTTATTGATCATGAAGAAAATGACGCTGTCATCGAAAAGTTTATCAAACAGACATATCACATTGAAAACGAATTCATCTGTCAGCTTGATCCCGCTAAATTCGACACTATTCCAGAATATGTTGTTGCCGAGTGCGATAAAATCGTTGCTGGACTTTCGCAATGAACTCCGAATCCCAAAACATCGAATGGAAACAATCCTGGCACGACGACTGCCTGAAGTGGATCTGCGGCTTTGCCAATGCGCAGGGCGGGCGGATTTTCATTGGCAAGGATGATTCGGGCAAGGTTACTGGATTGAAGAATGCCAAGAAGCTGCTGGAAGATCTGCCGAACAAGATCCGTGATCAGTTGGGGCTTATGCCGCTAATTAATTTGCGCGAAGAAGATGGCAAAGCCTATCTTGAAATCATTATTGAGCCATCTACCGTTCCCATTTCTCTACGCGGCTCTTACTACTGGCGTTCCGGCTCAGTGAAACAGGAGCTGAAAGGCCACGCGCTGACCGACTTTCTGCTCAAAAAGATGGGTATGACCTGGGATCAGGTTATTCAAGAAAGAGCGACGCTAGATGACATTGACGACGCAACAATTGCTCTGTTCAAAAAAGAAGCGGCAACGGCTGGCCGCCTGCCGGATATTTCCGGGCTATCTGCTCAGGAACTACTAAAAAAGCTTCATCTATTCACTGAGAAAGGTCTGACTAATGCGGCCTTGGTTTTGTTTGGTAAAGACCCTGGGAAGTTTTATCCTAACACGTTCGTTAAAATTGGGCGATTTGGCTTAAACATGGTGGATATTCGCTTCCAGGAGGTTTGCGAAGGAAATTTGTTTCAACTACTTCGTGGAGTGATGGAACAGCTGGAGGTGAAGTTTTTGATTAGGCCGATACGCTTTGAAGGGCTGCGCCGCATTGAAGAGTTGGAATACCCTGTTCCGGCACTACGTGAGATGCTACTCAATGCGCTGGTTCATCGTAATTATATGGGTAGCATGATCCAGCTAAGAGTGATGGATGACCGAATCTCTCTTTGGAATGCCGGATTGTTACCTCTGGAGCTAAGTGTCGAAAAGCTCTTTCAAACACATAAATCAATACCACGGAATCCTCTTATTGCTGAAGTCTGCTACAGAGGAGGTTACATCGATTCATGGGGGCGCGGGATTGAAAAGATTACTGATGCCTGTAAAGCGGCTGGATTACCTGAACCTGTCATTGAGGAAAACTCGGGTGGTGTGGTGGTTGAGCTCGTGAAAGCATCGGCTTCCGAAAAAACTACTTCGGAAAACAATGGGGCTGATTTCGGGACGATTTCGGAAAGAATTCGGAAAGAATTCGGAAGCGAACCTGCCAAAGCCTTTGAAATTATCCGTCAGCACCCGGAATTCACAGCCGAGCAGATAGCTGAACAGTTAGTTAAAACACCAAGAACAATTGAAAACTACATAGCCAAATTGAAAAAGGCTGGCTTCATCATAAGAAGAGGTCCGAAGCTTGGTGGCTATTGGGAGGTAAAAGAATAATTATGAGTGAATTTGCTACAAATGAAAAACTAACCTCTCAAATCCCGGCTTTGCAGCTTTTGATTGGCTTGGGATTTGAATTTTTGACACCGGCTGAAGCCCTACGAGAAAGGCAGAATCGCACATCCAATGTTTTACTGGAAAGCATTCTGCGCAACCAGCTCAAAGAGATAAACCGCATTCGATACAAAGGCAGTGAGTATCTCTTTAGCGAAGAGAATGTGCAGTCGGCTATCCAGAAACTGAAAAACATTAAGTACGACGGACTGCTGAAGACCAACGAGGCCATTTATGATCTGATTACCCTGGGGACGGCCATGGAGCAGACCATTGAAGGTGATTCGAAAAGCTTCAACATGAACTATATCGACTGGCGTAATCCCGGTCGCAACAAGTTTCATGTGGCGGTCGAATACAGTGTTGAACGTTCCAGAAGTACCGAAACCGCTCGGCCGGATATCGTTCTTTTCGTTAATGGTATTCCGTTTTGCGTGATTGAGTGTAAAGCGCCGCAGATTGAAGTGGAACAGGCCGTTTCGCAGTCAATTAGAAATCAGAATGATGACTATATCCCGAAACTCTTCATCTACAGCCAGATGGTGCTGGCTCTGAATAAAAACAGCGCCATGTATGCAACAACGGGAACCGCTGCAAAATTCTGGGGTGTATGGAAAGAGCCACAGATGGATAACGGCGAGCGCGAGTTTGAAAAACTGGCAGCAGTCGTCAGCCAACCACTCGCCGAGGATGTTGTTGCCAGAATTTCATCTACCTTTGATGTTAAGCCGGAAGCGCTTACCGGCAACAGACTGGTGACCGAGCAGGATAAATCTCTGTTTTCCCTTTGCCGTCCGGAAAGGCTCCTGGAATTGGCGTGGAAGTTTACGGTCTTTGACGGGGGAATCAAAAAGGTTGCCCGCTATCAGCAGTATTTCGTTATCAAGTCTACCCTGAACCGGGTTAAGCACTTTGATAGCGGAGGTTCGCGTAAAGGCGGTGTTATCTGGCACACTCAGGGATCAGGGAAGTCACTGACCATGGTGATGCTGGCCCGTAACCTGGCCTTAGATCCTGAAATTTTGAATCCACGAATTGTTCTTGTGACAGACCGTGACGACCTCGACAAGCAGCTTGGGAATACCTTTGCCGCCTGTGGCCTTGAAGCAAACCGGGCTACATCAGGCAGAAACCTGCTGGAATTGGTCGCTGAAAAGAAGTCAGGAATTATTACAACCCTCATTCACAAGTTCGATAAGGCTTACGCGGTAAAGAAATATCAGGATGAATCGCCCGATATTTTCATTCTGGTGGATGAGAGCCACCGTACCCAGTTCGGTTCCTTTTCCGCTCGGATGAGACAGATGTTTCCCCATGCCTGTTACTTAGGTTTTACCGGGACGCCGCTTTTAAAGAAGGAAAAGAACAACTTTACCAAATTCGGTGAACTGGTGGAGCCCCATTATTCCATCACACAGGCCGTTGAAGATGGCGCGGTGGTTCCACTTCTGTATGAGGGGCGGCATGTAGAGATGACACAAAACCAGTCCGCTGTTGATCTTTGGTTTGAGCGCCACACTCAGGGGTTGACCAAGGAGCAGCAGGCGGACCTGAAACGGAAATATGCACGAGCGGAAATGCTGAACAAAGCCGATCAGGTCATCTATATGAGAGCCTTTGACATCAGCGAGCACTTCCGCTCCAACTGGCAGGGAACAGGATTCAAGGCCCAGTTGGTGGCCCCGAATAAAGCATCTGCGCTCAAGTACAATGCGTACCTGAATGAAATTAGCATTGTCAGTTCCGAGGTTGTTATCTCGCCGCCGGATATGCGCGAAGGCTATGAAGAGACCGATGATGAAACAACGGATGAGGTCGTAAAATTCTGGCAAAAGATGATGAAGCGCTATGGCAGTGAAGAAGAATACACCAAGCAGCTCATCAACCAGTTCAAACACGGTAGCGAACCTGAAATCCTTATCGTCGTTGATAAGCTGCTCACGGGTTTTGACGCTCCGCGAAATGCGGTTCTTTATCTGTGCCGGGTGCTCAGGGAGCATACGCTGCTTCAGGCAATTGCCCGGGTCAACCGTCTTCATGAGGGTAAGGAGTTCGGATTTATTGTTGACTATGCAAGTGTCCTCGGTGAGCTGGACAAAGCGCTTACCATGTACAGTGCATTTGAAGGGTTCGATGAATCCGATCTGGTAGGTACCCTGACATCAATTAATAGCGAAATCGAAAAACTGCCCACCCGGTATTCCGATCTTTGGGATCTGTTCAAAACGGTTAAGCATTCCTACGATGAAGAAGCCTATGAAGTGTTGCTTGCCGATGATGAACTCAGGGAAGAGTTTTACGGCCGCCTTTCGGAGTTCGGGAAAACCCTTGGTATTGCACTCTCTTCCGAGAAATTCCTGACCGAAACCGATGAGAAAACCTTGTCCAGATACAAGGCCGATCTGCGGAAGTTCCAGTCACTCAAGGCGTCTGTCAAGCTCCGGTACGCAGAGGCAATTGATTACCGGGATTATGAGCCCAAAATCAAAAAACTGCTGGATACACACATTCAGGCCAATGAAGTTGTTCAGCTGAATGAGCCGGTCAATATCTTTGACGATGAAGCATTTATGGAGGTAAAAGAAGAACAAGCGGTCTATGGCAGCAAAAAAACAACAGCGTCAAAGGCTGATACGATTGCACATGCCACAAAGAAAGTCATCACTGAAAAGATGGATGAAGACCCTGCGTTTTATGAGAAGTTCTCAAAACTGATCCAACAGGCGATTGAAGATTTCAGGGCTAAGAGAATATCCGATCTGGATTATCTGAACAAAGTCGTTGATATCCGCAACAAGGTTGTCGGCAAGGTACATGATGATATACCGGATAATCTTTCCGGGAATGAAGATGCCATGGCCTATTTCGGGGTGCTTAAGCCTTTCCTTGAAATACACGAATTAGGTGAAGAAGACCTTGAATCAGCTGCGGCTGATACGGCAATTGCTATTCATGGCATATTGGAAAAACACAAGAAGGTTCACTTCTGGGATGATGAAGACGCTCAGAAACAGGCGGTTAATGAGATTGACGATTACCTCTATGATGAGCTCAAGACGGAAAGAGGGATCGAACTGTCGCTTGATCAGATGGATGACATCATCGAGAAGGTCCTGCAAGTGGCAAAGCATAGGAGCTATAATTGATGGAGGCTTTAATTCATAGCAATAAACACTCGGTTGTTTACGGCCGGAAGACCATCGATTTCAGTCTGTTGTACTGTGACAGAAAAACGATGGAAATTGCTGTGCATCCTGACAGCACGGTTATCGTCAAGGCATCCGCGCAGTCCGACATCACATTGATCGAAAAGAAAATAATAAAACGGGCTCGTTGGATTCTCAGGCAGCTGAATTATTTCAAGCAGTTTAATCCAAAGACGCCTGATCGTTGCTACGTGAATGGCGAGACCCACTTGTACCTTGGAAAGCAATACCGCTTGAAATTAGCTGAAGGCACGGAAAATTCAGTGAAGTTGTCTCGTGGCTTTTTTCATATCACTTGCCGGAACGAACCGACTCCATGTGCTACCAAGAAGCTATTGAACCAATGGTATTCGGAAAAGGCACAACTTCAATTTGCAGAAAGCATGGATCGCTGCTGGCAGAAATTCAATGGCCTCGGTATTGACCAGCCAAAACTCTCCATCAAGCGAATGCAAAAAAGATGGGGTAGCCTTTCAGATAAAGGCACAGTGACCCTCAATACAGACCTGATAAGAGCGCCTAAAGAATGCATTGACTATGTTGTTACGCATGAGCTGTGTCACCTGAAATTCCATGATCATAGCCCAGAGTTTTATAAGCTCCTCGACTCAGTCATCCCGGGCTGGGAAAAGATAAAACACAAGCTCGAACTCAGTATGCTGTGATCATGAAAACAACATGTGTTCCAAAAGTCCGTCCATGGACTTTTGGAAAATTTGTACCAGGAGCGCCGGGCACCGAACATAACACGGGGTATATGCAGCGTCGCTTCGCTCCTTGGCCTGCGGCACATTTGCCCTACGGGCAAACGTCATATACCCCGAGAACGTTAAGTGCAATTAGGGCGCCAAACTTTTTGTGTTAAGGAAAAGTAGTTGAAAAATAAAACCCCCATGCCCCCTTTTAAAAAGCCCGGCGTCCGGGCTAAGAATATAATTTGAGGTATTCAATGGCAAGAAATTTAGATACAGCAAAGCTTTCAAAAAAAGACGAATTTTATATTCCCGGTATTCTTTCTTTGGATATCTTTCTTATGTTAAGATTCTAAGGAAGAATACTTCGTAAGAATAAGATTGTATTAAAAAAAGTCAATATATTTTGAAAATTCGTCATTTTGGGGGGTTCATATTCCGTGTTTTTCCCACTTTGGTTGAATCAGATAATAAAAAATAAAAATATATTTTTGTAGTTTGTCTGTCTTAAAATATTTGAATAATACTTAGTTTTACTTCTTGTAAAATATTTTAATGATTATTATTTAATTCTTAAAGTTGATATGATCTGGATTATTCTGGAGCACTTATGAAGCAAAAATCTTTTAAATTTTCAGCAAAATTCATTTCATTAGTTCTTATAATGTCATTTTCTTCTTTAGCTTTCTGTAAGTCTGATGATTCTCTTGAAAACCGCATCAATTCAATCATATCAGGAAAAAGAGCATCAATCGGAGTTGCTGTTACCGGCATAGAAGATGATTTTTTACTGAGCATAAACGGAAAGAAGAATTTCCCTATGATGAGCGTTTATAAATTTCATATAGCGCTTGCTGTTTTGAATAAAGTTGACGGCGGCAGTTTGAAGCTTGAAGAAAAAATTCTGCTGAAGAAAAAAGATCTTCATCCCGGAACTTGGAGTCCTCTGCGCGATAAATATCCGAATGGCGGAGTGAGCATTCCGCTTTCAGAAATTATAGAATATACAATCACTCAAAGCGACAATAACGGCTGTGATATTCTGATTTCTCTTGCGGGCGGAACTGAAGCGGTTAAGAGATTCATCGAAACAAAAGGTATAAAAGATTTTGACATCAAGGCTACAGAGAAACAATGTCATGAGTCATGGAATGTTCAGTATTCGAACTGGTCAACTCCGGTTTCAGCAGCGGCTCTTCTTAAGAAGTTTTATGATAGAAAAACCGTTTCTTCTTCATCAACTGAATATCTGATGAATGTAATGATACGCACTTCAACCGGCGATAAAAGAATAAAGGGTCTGATTCCGCCAAGTGCCGATGTTGCGCATAAAACCGGAACCTCTGGGAGGCGAAACGGAATTACTCCGGGAACTAATGATATAGGCATAGTTACGCTTCCGAACGGGAAACATTTTGCGATTGCAGTTTTTGTGTCGGATTCCCGCGAGAATAATGCGGTAAATGAAAGAATAATTGCTGAAATTACAAAGGCTGTGTGGGATTATTTTATTGAAATGAATTAGAGGTATTATGGCTTATAAAAATCCGGTTCCGACTGTTGATATCATAATCCGCGTGAAGGGCGGAATAATTCTGATTGAAAGAAAAAATCCTCCTTTCGGATGGGCTCTTCCGGGCGGGTTCGTTGATTACGGTGAAAGCCTTGAGCAGGCGGCTGTGCGCGAGGCGAAAGAAGAAACTTCTCTTGATGTAAATATAATCCGCCAGTTTCATACTTACTCGGATCCGTCGCGTGATGAAAGACTTCATACGATTACAACTGTTTTTATCGCTGAATCAGATGGAAAGCCTGAAGCGGCAGATGACGCAAAGAATATCGGTATATTCGATCCGCATGCTCTGCCGGAGAACATGGCATTTGATCACGCGGATATTATCAGTGATTATATAGAAGAAAGATTATGATTATTTGACAATGCCGTTCTTTCTGAGATAAAGAACTATATCCTTGCGTCCTGTGCGTTCCGCTGTCATTAGAGGCGTTTCGCCTTTATCGTCTTCTGCCCCCATATTTGCGCCGTTTTGATGAAGAAGTATTATCATTTTGCAGTATCCGCCGTAAGCCGCGAGATGCGCAGGGGTTGTGTTTCCAAGGCCTTTTGCGTTTACATTTGCTCCGTGCTGAATAAGAATTTTTGCTGCGTTTACATCGCCGGTATCGCATGCTGTAAAAATCGGTGTATAGAGTCTGCCGTCCTGCGCGTTCACGTAAAACCCTTCGCTCAGAAGATATTTAATAATTCTTATCTGTCCGTTTTTGACGGCGACATGGAGAGCCGTTTCGCCTTTATCGTTTACGGCGCGGACAAGAAATCTGTTGGATTCGAAAATCTTTCTGGTGGTATCATAATCTCCCGCAGCTGCAGAAGTAAATATGTCGGCGTTTTGAATAAAAAGTGCTGAAATGAGAATTATTGCTTTCAATGTTTCCCCCGGCTGTGTTTATCCAGAGAGTCATTTTTATTTATGATTTTCCACAATATTTTTTAAAAAACATGAAAAAGATCAGCATTTTTCTGAAAAGTCCGGAAACAAGCACTTTTTATGAAACTTTAATCTGTAATAGTTTCAAAATATAGATGCACTAAAAATTGATGGATTTTTAATCTGCAAAATGATAACCATGTATAACTGCGTTTGTGTCAGATTCCGGAGGAAATATGAAATTAAAGTCAATGGTCATTTCGGGTATATTCTCATTATTTGCGTGCGGTTTTCTTTCCGCCGTAAATGATGAGGGAATGAGTGTTTTCGGAGATTCCGAAAATATATCTTCTTCTGATGTTTTCAAAGGCGAAGTTTTTGACTCCGTCACGAAGAAGCCGGTAAAAAAAGCAAAAATTGAATTTAAAAATATAAATCTCGGAGTCGGCTATTATACTGCCGAGACCGATTCTTCCGGAAAATTTGAAATCAAAGGCTATATAAAAAATATAATTTACCGCGTGGCAGTGAGCGCGGACGGATATGTTAACTTTTCATCAACCGCTTCTATGGATTCCGATAAAATGAAAATATTTCTGGCTCCGGAATGCCGCATCTCGGGCAGTGTGAGCGATTCGGCCGGAAAAAAAATAGAAGGCGTTGATGTAAGAATCGCTTCTTCGTACGGATATGGTGAAGCGGATGAATATGATGACTACAGTGTTTCTTCTTCCGGAACAAGAACCAAACCGGTTGAAACAACAAATTCTGGAGCTTATTCTTTCGTCAAGCTTCCAGCCGGCTCGTATAATGTGACTTTTTCAAAAGCCGGATATATTTCAGAAACCGTTCAGGTGAGAAACGTCAAACATGGTGAATATTTTGATCTTAACATGGTTTTGTTCCGTCCCTCAACAATTACCGGAAAGATAAATATTTCCGAGCTCAATGTTCCTGCCGTTAATGTTGAAATATACGCAGAGGGGAAAGCTGTTCATTCGGCAGTTACCTTTGATGACGGGACATATCTTCTTTCGGACATGAAGCCGGGTGTTTATTCCGTCAGGACAAATCATTCAGGTTTTTTTGAAAAGAAAATTGATAAGCTGAATTTGAAAGAAGGCGAAGAAATCAAGAATATTGATTTTACAGTAGTTCCTAAAAAAGCCGAGGTTGATATTTCTTCATACCGTTATGTTTTTTCGCCCGGAACGACGGTTGCTTTTGAGATGCGCACTTTTCGAATTGAAACAGCTAGTGTTTCCATATACAAGGTTCCGGTCAGTTTTTTTACAAAGGGCATTCATGATCCTCAATCGATTGACGTTAAGGCAAACGGTTTCGAGATTCATTCATCATGGAAGGAATCGATAAGAGAATTTTCACCATTTGAATGGAGATATCAGACACTTGAAATTACCAAGCCGCTTCCGACAGGCGGATACTGCATCGAAGTCAAAGGCGAAAACGGTGTAATGTCGCGTAAATTTTTTACTGTTACATCGGTCGGTGTTGTCGCCAAGCGTTCTCCTTCATCGCTTTTTGTTTATGCAAGCAGTCTTGTCTCAAATTCTCCGGTCAAGGGAACGGAGGTTTATGTCTATAAACGCAAAAAGACGGATGAAAATTATTACGATATCAACCGTATAGAAAAGCTTCCTGCTGATTTTGTCACAAAAGCTGTTACCGACGAAAAGGGAATCTGTCAGATAAAGATGCAGTCAAATGAAAGCATGATTATTCTGGCTGTTGCTCCTGACAGAAGTTTCGCTTTTTGTGAAAGTAGTTCTGCATCGCAGTCGCAGAGCGAAATGAATAAATTCTATATTTATACAGACAGGCCGGTTTACCGTGCTGATGATACCGTATTTTATAAGATCATAGCCAAGAAACGCTCTGAAGTTATGACTCCGATTGCCGGAAAGCAGTTTGCGTATAGAATTATCAACACAAACAACAATAAGATTATCGAAGAAGGAACTATTTCTCTTGATGAGTGGGGAACATTTAATTCGAAAATTAAAATTCCGGAATCGGCAGGTTTGGGAAGATTTGAATTGCGCGTAGGAGACTCGCTTGATAATCTTTTTGCACGCGGATTCTTTTACGTCGAACAGTACCGAAAGCCTGAATACAAGGTTGAAGTTCTTCCTTCAAAAGAGTTTTTTCTAAACGGCGAAAGCGCGGAATTTAAAGTCGACGCAAAATACTTTTTCGGCGCGCCTCTCAAAAACGCCGTTGTAAGATACAGATTCTATGAAACACGCGATGATTTTTCGGCAGCTGACGACAGATATACTCAGAGCACGGTTTATGACAAGCTCAGACTTGAAGGCGAAAAGAATCTTGATGATAACGGAATTGCTGTATTGCGCATTGACACCGGAAAACTTCCTTTCGATAGGAAAATAACACTCGAAGCAACGGTTACGGATGCTTCGAATATTAGCATTACATCTTCCGGCAATGTCCGCATCGGCAGGGGTGAATTTTATATCAAAATCAGTCCTGAAAAATCTTTTTATAATTCATCTGAAAATAAAAAGATTTTGATTGAGACTTTTTCTCAGTCCGGAAAACCCGTCAGTGCTGATGTCGAAATTAATCTTTTCCGATATATATGGAAGCCTTATCACCGCGTCTATGTGCATGAAGGTAAGGCTTTCTTTACGAAAAAGATTTCAACTGATTCAAAAGGAAAAGCTGAGCTTATTATACCTGCTGCGAAGGATTCTTCGGGCGAATTTGATATCATGGGTATTGCCAAAGACCGGTTCGGAAATGAAATAAAAGCATCAAAGGTAATCCTCATATATTCCGCTTCGTCAGATACCAAATCAAAATTCGGAAATCTTGAACTTGAAGTAGACAAGAAAAAACTGGATAAGCCTGAAGAGATAACCATTCTTCTGAAAAGCCGTTTTACGGATGCCAATGTGTGTCTGACTGTTGAAGGACGCGATGTATATGCTTCGCGTATTGTGAAAATGAATTCAAATGTAATTGCTGTAAAACTTCCTGTAAAAGATAATTATGCTCCGAATTTTTTTGTAACTGCAACCATGCAGAGAGGGCGTGCTCTTTATACAGCCCGTGAGCAGGTTACGCTTCCGGAAAAAGACACATCGATGAAAATAGTTCTTACAAGCGATAAGGAAAAATATTCACCCGGTGAAAAAGCGAAAATAAAAATCAAGGCAGTCGATGTAAACGGAAAACCAGTTAAGGCAGATCTTTCACTTGCTGCGGTAGATGAATCGATTTTCTCTATCCGTTATGATCATACCCCTGAGATAAACGGATTTTTTTATTCGAAGATTTCAAACTGGGTTTCGACGACTTATTCGTATCCGATCAATCTTTATGCCGGCGCAGGCAAGGACGGAAAGACAAAAGTCAGAAGCCGTTTTGAGGATACTGCTTTCTGGAAAGCTGACATCAAGACTGACGCTTCAGGCGAGGCTTCAATTGTAATCGATCTTCCGGATAATCTGACCACGTGGCGCCTTACTGCGCGCGGTCATGATAAGAGCGGAATGGCCGGTGAAACCAGACAGAAATTTCTTGTGTCGCAGGATCTGGTTTCGAGAATCGGAAAGCCGCGTTTTCTAATTGAAGGCGATGTGATTGATCTTCTCGGAATTGTTACAAGTAATACTCCGCGCGGTCTTTCAAGTGTCGGTTTGAAATTTTCAGCTGACGGAAGTGAACTTAAAACTGATAATTTGTCAAAGGTTTCTCTGCCTGGATTCGGAACGCATTCGGTTTCTTACAAGTATAATGTGCCGGAGAAAGAAGCAGTAGATTTGCAGTTTGAATCTTATGCAGACAAGGAAGCTTCGGATGCGGTTAAGTATTCTCTTCCGGTTGAAAAACGCGGAAACCGTTACCGTCTCTTCGGAATTGCTGAAACAGGCAAAAAAACCGAACTTAAATTTCTAAAAGATTCGTCTGACTTTGAGTTTGTGCCGGAACGCGCCGTTGTTACTTTTAATCCGAGTCCGGTATTTCAGATGCTTAATGCGTGCAATTATCTTGTTGAATATCCTTACGGCTGTATCGAACAGACGATCAACAGATTCATTCCGCTTCTTGCTGTGCATACTTTGATAAATGAAAAAGGTGCCGGGCATCTGATTGAAGATAAATACAAAAAAAATCTTAATGCCTTTGTTCTTGAAGGAATTTCGCGTGTTCAGTCGATGCAGAATGATGACGGAAGCTGGGGATGGTTTGCCGGCGACAGAGGAAACGAGTTTCTGACATGTTACGCGCTTTCATCATTGAAGAGAGCCGAGCAAATGGGTTTTAAAATATCGAAGCAGACTTTAGACAGCGGTCTTGCGGCAGTATATAGAATGATGAACGCTAAAAATAATAAAGGATACGTCAGCGGTTATGCTGAACTCGCGAATCTGCTTTATGTTTATTCTTTGTACGGCAAATGGAATCATGAGCTGTATGCGGAATTGTCGAAACGTAAACCGGTTTCATACGAATCAGCTTTTGTAATAAATGCTCTGACAGTGAAAAATATCGAACGCGATAAAGTGTTTAGTGATATCATTAATATTAATGTTGAAGTCGACAAAGCTAAGAAGGCGCTTCTTGATTCGGCTGGCAAAGACGAATACGGTATAGTGTGGAAGAGCAGTTATAATCCGTGGTCATGGCAGGGCAATGATTCCGAGATGACTGCGCACGCGCTTTCCGCTCTGTGCCGGCTTAAAGGAAATGATGATCTGAAAGCTCAAATCGTGCTTTCTCTTTCCAAAAGAGCGAACGGCGGAATATGGGTAAGCACAAAAGGAACGGGAAATGTTATTCTTTCACTTTGTGATTATTTTGACGGCGTGAAAGATATAGGTGCGGAAGCATCGGAAATCAAAGTTTTAATTAACGGCAAGAATCAGGTAAACATTAAATACGATCCGGCGGATAAGAGCGCTGTTTCTGATAAGCTTACGAGGTATGTGAAACTTTCTGGAGAAAAAGGACCTGTTTCATTTGAAAGTTCGTCGGCCGGTGGAAAGGGCTCAACTGTCAGTGTGACTGTGGAAGGAACATTGAAATTCAATCCTAAAGGTTTTACTTCCATATTTAAGTCAAACGAACGTTCACTTTCTGCGCTGAATAACGGAATAGATATCAGCAGAACCTTCTACAAGCTTAAACGTATATTTGATTTAAACGGTGCAGAATATCTCATCCCTGAAATGATAAAACCTGAAAACGGAATTAAGAGCGGAGATGAAATTATGGTCAAGGTGCGTTTTTCTTCAAAGGAAAACCTTGATTATGTAGCTCTCGAAGATTTTCTTCCGAGCGGTTTTGAAGTGAGCAGAGTTGATGCTTACGGCGGAATAAACCAGTACAGCAGAGCAGAAAGATGGGATAACCGTATGGTATTTTTCTTTTCGGAACTTAAGGCAAAACAGGTTTATGAACTTGCCTATACCGTACGTGCCGAGCTTTCGGGAAAATTTATGGTCAGACCGTCCATTGCCGGGTGCATGTATGAACCTTCTGTTCAGGGATGGAGTTCTCCTGCCGAGATCGAAGTGAAAAAGAAATAGTTGCATGCCGGAGGTTCATTGTCTCCGGCTTTCTAAAAAATCATTGACCGATTAAGAGCCAAAAGAAGAATCTTTTCTGCGGAGGAATTATGCTTTATAACAAATCCATGAAGGAGCTTTCGGAGCTTCTTGATAAAAAAGAGATAAAATCGCTTGATATAGCACAAGAGCTCATCAGCCGGACTGAAAAAATCGAACCGGAAATTCATTCATATATAACATTCGATCGGGAGAATTTTTTAGAGCAGTCTAAAAAATCCGACGAGCGCAGAGCTTCCGGAAAATCTCTTTCAAAATTTGACGGAATTCCTGTTGCATTGAAAGACAATATCGCCGTAAAAGATGTCAAGCTTTCATGCGGATCAAAAATTCTTGGTGATTTTAAGTCGCCGTATAATGCAACTGTAACAGAAAAGCTTGCTGAAAGCGGTTTTTTAATAAGCGGAAAAACAAATCTTGATGAATTTGCGATGGGTTCAACTACCGAATCCTCGTTTTACGGTGTAACTAAAAATCCTCATAATACAGAGAAGGTTCCGGGCGGAAGTTCGGGCGGTTCAGCAGCTGCAGTCAGCGCGTCTTTAGTTCCGGCGTCGCTCGGATCAGACACGGGGGGATCTATCAGACTTCCTGCGTCGTTCTGCGGTGTTGTCGGAATAAAACCTACATACGGAAGAGTTTCGCGTTTCGGTCTTGTTGCTTACGCATCATCGCTTGACCAGATCGGAACATTCGCGCGCTCTGTTGATGATGCGGCTGATCTTCTTTCGGTTATTTCAGGTTATGATAAAAAAGATTCAACATCCGCTGAAGGAACAATTGATTTTTCGTCTGATAAACTTTCAGGCGACGTGAAAGGTCTTCGCATCGGACTGCCTGATGAATATTTTAACGGTGTGAGCGCTGAAATTTCCGATGCGGTTATGAATGCCGTTAAGGAACTTGAAAAGAAGGGTGCGGTTGTCGAAAAGATTTCTCTGAAGATGACTGAATACGCTGTTCCGGTTTATTATTTGATAGCTACGTCGGAAGCTTCCTCGAATCTTTCAAGATTTGACGGAATACGCTACGGCAGAAGACCGGAAGGTGTTGAATCGCTTGGCGATCTTTATGAAAAGGCGCGCAGTGAAGGTTTCGGCGGTGAAGTTAAACGCAGAATAGTACTCGGAACATATTCGCTTTCAAGCGGATATTATGATGCATATTATCTCAAGGCTCTTAAAGGAAGAACTTTGATTATAAATGACTTCAAAGAAGCATATAAGAAATGCGATGTAATAATGTCGCCTGTTGCCGCAACAACAGCTTTCGGAATCGGTGAAAAAATGAATGATCCGCTTGCCATGTATCTTTCGGATATTCTGACAATTTCAGCAAATCTTGCAGGCGTACCGGGCATTTCCGTTCCTGTAGGACTCGACTCTCAGAGGATGCCTATTGGTCTTCAGATTATGGGCAACTACTTTAAAGAAAGAGACATCCTCAATGCCGCAAAAGCGGTTGAAGGTGTATTCGGAAAATATGAGCCGCAGATATAAAGCGTGCCTTGCTGCAATAACTGCGGCAATTTTATTATCCTGTTCGTCATATCAAAGCGTGTCATTTCCGGCACGCTTTGATTTTATCCATTCAGAAGGTAAGACTCAGATTAAAATGACGACAGAGCGTTTTATTTATGTTCCTTCGTCTTCGTCGGATAAGGATACAATTATTGTTGAATCAATGAAAGAATTAGAGAAAGGAAATTTTGTTGAAGCAGAACGGATTCTTCAGGAGCTGATTTATTTTTTTCCTGATGATGAAGAACTCTATAATAATCTCGGCGTGGTATATGAATCGCGCGGAGATGTTTCCTCCGCGCTTTCCTGTTATATGACTGCCTGCCGTATAAACGGCAAAAGCGTTTTCAGGCATAACCTGAAATATGCTTCTACTCGGCCTTAGATTTTTTTCTTTCGTGAATTTTCAGAACTTTCTTTCTCATTCTTATGCTTGTCGGCGTAATTTCAAGAAGTTCATCATCCTGAATATATTCGAGAGCCTGCTCGAAGTTGAACTGACGAGGCGGAATAAGTTTAACAGCATCGTCCGAACCTGCAGCACGCATGTTGGTAAGCTTTTTTGTTTTGCTCGGATTAACATCGAGGTCATTTTCGCGTGAGTGTTCTCCGATAATCATTCCCTCGTAAACTGAAACTCCCGGATTGACGAACATTGTTCCTCTATCCTGAAGATTGTCGAGAGCGTATGCAACTGTTACTCCGGGTTCCATTGCTACAAGCACGCCTCTGGTTCTTGAAGGTATTGGGCCTTTGTGCGGTTCGTATCCGTGAAAAAGGTGATTGAGTATTCCTGTTCCGCGTGTTTCTGTCATAAATTCATTTCTGAATCCGATTAGTCCGCGTGAAGGTATGTTGAATTCGAGGCGAGTGTATCCGTCAGTTCCCTGTACCATGTTGACGAGTTCACCTTTACGGATTCCCATTTTTTCTATAACTACACCTGAAAACTCATCGGCAACGTCGATGACTGCGTGTTCAATAGGTTCATTTCTAACTCCGTCAATTTCCTTGTAGAGAACTGCCGGTTTCGATACCTGAAACTCATAGCCCTCGCGGCGCATATTTTCGACAAGAATAGAGAACTGAAGTTCGCCGCGTCCTTTTACTGTAAAGGAATCTTTTGATTCGGCTTTTTCTATTACAAGTGAAGGGTTTTTTTCTATCTCGCGTTCGAGACGTTCCCAGATGTGACGGCTTGTTACGTATTTTCCTTCTTTTCCGAAGAAAGGCGAATCGTTTACAATGAAGTTAACCGCAATTGTCGGTTCATCTATTTCGATTCCGTCTTTTGCTACCGGATTGTCAGGATTTGAGAATGAATCGCCGAGATCTACATTTTCAGCACCTGCTATTGAAATAATATCTCCTGCATGCGCTTCTTCGATTTCGCTTCTTTTCATTCCGCTGTATTCGAAGATTTTAGTTACTTTGAAATTGGAGATTCCGCCTTTACGTTTAATCATGGCAAGGGTATCTCCGGCTTTTACAACACCGTCAGCTATTCTTCCTGTTGCGATTTTTCCGATATAGTTATCGTATTCGAGTGCAGACACGAGAAACTGAAATTCTTCTGAATCCGATCCGCTCGGCTCAGGAACATGTTTGATTATGGCTTCGTAAATCGGAGTCATGTCGGTTGAATCATCATAAAGGGTAGTGTGGGCTATTCCGTTTTTTGCGGAAGCGAAAACATAAGGGAAATCGAGCTGTTCGTTTGTCGCGTTAAGTTCTACGAAAAGGTCGAAAATCATGTCGATTACTTCTTCGGGGCGGCTGTTCGGACGGTCAATTTTATTGACGATAACTATCGGTTTGTGTCCTGCTTCAAGCGATTTTTTGAGAACGTATTTGGTCTGAGGCATCGGACCTTCGAACGCATCTACAACGAGAAGTACTGAGTTAACCATTTTTAGAATTCGCTGAACTTCTCCCCCGAAGTCGGCGTGTCCCGGTGTATCTACAAGGTTGATTTTGAAATCCTTGTAGTGTATTGATGCGTTTTTAGAGAATATCGTAATTCCGCGTTCTTTTTCAAGATCATTGGAGTCCATTACTCTTTCGTCGACTTTTTCATTCGAACGGAAAACGCCGGACTGCTTCAAAAGCGCGTCGACGAGGGTTGTTTTCCCATGGTCAACGTGGGCAACTATTGCTATATTTTTGATTTGTTTCATTAAAAGATACCACCTGTGCGGGCAGTATTTTTTAACCATTGTTATCCGTAAAGAATATTTTTAATGGTTTATTTTACCGAAAGGCTCCGCGTGAAGGCGGATTTCCATAGGAATTTCCGTTGAAATCGGTAAGAATTCCGGCTGAAATTCCGCTGTTTTTGCATGATGAACCGCTCTGAAGATGCCAGTCTGACGAAGAATTTACGAATTGGGGATTGTTTCCGATTGAATTCGTGTCAGTTGATGATGCCGAACTGAAATCTGAGACAATACTGTAGGGTATATCGTTCCAGCCGATAATATTTCCGCCCTTCTCATAGAAACAATTGTAATCGGATTGCATCGGCGGTGTGCTGCCGCAATAAAGATAAGTATGTGCAGTGTTTGTTGAATAGAAAACATTGTTTTTTAGAATTCTTGTTCCTGTTCCGCATGTGCCGATATAAAATGAAAGAGCATTATTGCAGAATGTGTTGTTGACTATTTCAAAATTGCTTCCGGTTGCAACATTGTATGCTATTCCCTGAGATCCCGAAGCGCTGTGGTTTATAATCAAAGAAGAACTTAATTTCAGTTTCAGCGATGCCACGCCGGAAATTCCCGCGCACTGTATTCCGTATTTATTTCCGCTGATCTTGCAGCGGGATATGTTAACCGTTCCGGTCTCGCCTCCGATATAAATTCCTGCTGAAGCGGAGTTTTGTACGGTTGACTGTGTGATTGAAACACCCGTGATGCTTCCCGTTCCGGTATCAGCCTTGATTCTGATTCCATGGCCTTCGTTTCCATAGCGGATTCCGCTCCATCCCTTGCCTGAATTACTTACCGTGCATGAATCAACCCTGATGTTCTGGAGTTTTTCGTTTGAAGATGTTCCGTATTTGAGCACTGAAATTTCAATTCCGGCAAAGCCGCATTTATCGGCAATGCAATTGCTGAAGGTTATATCGCGAGTTAATGTATTGCTTTCAAAAACCTGCGGAGAAAATCCCGAATCGAATATATTGACGGCTGACGAATCGGAAACAGAACAATTCGAGCTGTTAAGGGTGAATTCGAAGCCGTTGCCGCCGTAAAGTAGAGGCGAGAGGGACAGTACTGCACTTCCGATATTTTCAGCTTTGCATCCGCTGACATTTATATTGCTGCAGCTTCGCAGTGAAATTCCGTGACAGCTGTAATTCTTGAAATGAATATTATTAATGTTGATGTTTGATATATTTTCTCCATGAACTCCGATAAGATGAAATCCTGCTTCGATGGAGTGAGTTGAAGGATTAGCTGAATCCGAACAGGCAATGTAAATTGTTCCTGAGAAAAGATCTCCCGGATCATAAGTGAATACACCGCTTTCTGAGCCAAGTGATGTTTCCGCATTTGTGTTCCAGTTTCTGAATTCTAAAGGGGTGCCGTCTTCAAGAACAATACCTGATCCTGTTTTTCCCGGAGTATAAGTCATTGTTTTTTTATAGATACTCCCGCTGTGAAGAGTCCAGCTGGTTTCAGTTTTTGATCCTGTGAATACCGGAAGCGAACCTGAACCGTATGTGCCGAAAATTATCGGATTTGATTCTGTCCCGGATGCGGTAAGTTCAAGAGCGCCTTCGTAAATTAAACCGCTTTTGAATAATACATTGTCACCTGGTTGAAGAATTTGCGAATTAACTTTTGCAAGGCTTTTCCATGCAGTTGATTCGGAATCTCCGTTGTTTGTATCATTTCCTGAAGCGGAATCCACATAGAAAAAACGCTCTGATGCGTCAAAACTTCCGCTGCCGCCTCCGCATGATAAAATAATAAAAAAAGAAAAAAGAATTAAGTTTCTCATCCGGCCTCGCGATAATAACCAGAATTTAGAATATTGCAGCATTTAGTAGTTAAATCCAATAAATTACAACTAAAATTTGACCGGTTATGAATTTTAGATTCCGCAGACTTTTGAGATGAGTTTCATGAATATTCTTTCATGAAGAATATTCCTCAAAAAGAGTGTATACCGGGAAGTGAAATCAGTAGTATAACGCAGGCGGTTGCTTCTATCGGTTGCTGCTCTATAAATAGTTTCCGCATCTTTTGCGGGCGGATATCCTTTTTCGTATGCCGCGGTCAGAAATTTATACCATGCCTTAAATGAAGTGCGGTATTCTTCAGGTAAATCCATATTGTCAGGATTTTTCATGTTTCTGTAAAGACTTGTTTTGACCATGCCGGGCTCAACAAGTTTGATCTTAATGCCGGTTTTTTTTAATTCGTAGAAAAGACATTCGCTCATTCCTTCAAGAGCCCATTTTGAAGCATGATAAAAACTCTGATACGGAAACGCGGTTCTGCCTGCAACGGATGAAACATTGATTATTAAGCCTTTCTTTTTTTTGCGTAAAAACGTAAGAGCGGCCTTCATGACATTTGCAGTTCCGAAAAGATTTGTGTTTATTATGTCTTCAGCTTCCATCCCGGATGAAATTTCAAACGGCATGTTTAAATATATTCCGGCATTATTGACTAAAACGTCAAAACTTCCGAAATCACTAAGCGCATCTTTAATGAATTTATCGCATGAAGCTTTGTCTTTCACGTCGAGATGATAGCATTTGACATTTGCAAGTTTTGTTAAAACTTCTTCTTTTTCGGGATTTCTCAGTCCAGCCGCGACATTCCATCCTTTCTTCTGAAACAGCAAAGCTGTTTCTTTGCCGATTCCGCTTGAAGTTCCTGTAATAAGCACTGTTTTCATTATTCCTCCTAAATGACCAATGGTCATAAATGAAACAAATTTTTTTAACTGTCTGAAGCAATAAAACCTTTTATGTAGCACATGCTGATGTGGTGCATTAAATCGTAAAAGTTTCTGTCGAAAATCTCCATACCGGGACGTTTAGTGATTTTTTTTACGGTATCCGACGGATTCGAAACTTTATACGCACCTATTGCGCATGTATAAAGAGAGTTGATAATTATAATACCGTTCCCCGGTTTTAATGTGCCGGAAGAGGCTTCAATCAATGCGGAGATTTCTTGCATTTCTGATTTAACATATTTTTTGAAGTGAAGAGCTTTTTTGAAATCAATATTCTGTTCGAGAGTATCGTCGAGAATTGAGATAAGCTTTATGAAGTTGTTGTTCTCGAGTGAAGAGATAAGGATATTGCACAAAACTTCAACCGTGATTTTTTTATCTTTAACGCAGGCTGACGTAATTGCTTCCGTAAGATGTTTTTTCCAGTTTGCGGTTTCTTTTTCAGCGATTGATAGAAAGATTTCTTCTTTCGTTTTGAAATAGATGAAAACCGTTCCTTTTGCTATGCCCGCCTGTTTTGCGATTTTTTCTATAGTGATACGTTCGAATTTATCGGATTCAAAAAGTTTTTCAGCGGCAGAGATAATCAGTTCTGTTTTTTCATTTTTTTGTTCGTCGGAGACGGCTCTTTTAAAGTTTCTTGCCATGAGACGCATTAAAATGACCGGCGGTCATTAGTCAAGCTTCTTTTGCAGTTGCCATAAATTTAACTTATTTCTGGGATGAAGCTCTGGATTTCACGTAATGAGTTGTTTCTCTCAAAAATGATTTTATAGCCGTCGCGGAGAACTCTTTCTGTTCCCGGATCTGTTGGTAGAGTGATCCATTCAGTCGGACATATGTTAAACTCGATTTCTGTCTGATCCGAAAAGCATCTGAGAGTATTGACCATTCCCCAGTTTTCTTTTTCGACAGCAGATGATTCAGCTATCATATTTATCCAATTGTAATCGTTAAGATATTTCATCTCATCGGTTGTGATTATCATTATATCAATATCGGACTTTTCGTGCTGTTTATTTCGTGCATAAGAACCTACAAGAAGAACTGCAAGAATGTCAGTGTTCTTTTCTGCGAAAAGATTTAGTTTGCGTGTTAATGATTCTAACTTTTTCATTCCATGTTGCCAATCAATAAAACACAACTTCACTATCCTTAACAAACAACCGCGAGATTGCACTGTTTCCTTTTTCGTCAATTGATACTTCAACCGTTGTTGAGTCCATATTTGCTTCTATATAATGGCCTTTATTCTGCGGCACAAAATAATTTTCAACACCATAACGTACATAGATGGAATTGTCATACGTGTATTCAACATTACCGCGGATAACAGCCGGATATCGGCCGGATAGTGATTTGATATCTGTGCTGACTTCAGCCGCGTTGTAATGCGAATCGGATGCGTCTTTTTCAAGTGCGACGTAAATAGTCTGATCCATGCTGAAAGATATACCGGTCTTTACCTTCAGCTTTTCAGTATCTATGTTTGTGATTTCGTATCTGAGAATTACATAGTCGCCGCTGAAAAGACTTCTAGGATCTACGGGTACGCACTTGAGTATTATCTTTGTGCCTCCGGAGAGAAGTTTTTCCTGCTTGAAAATCATTGAGCCCAGTACTGTTAGTTGTGCCGCTACAATGATGAAGAATAATATTTTTTTATATTTTGTCATATCATTTCACCTTTGTTCATTCCGGCTGATTTAATTTTTCGGGAAATCGAACGCCGTCTGTTTTCAAGAATGATTCCGGCTGTAATGCCGATTAGTCCTGTGCAGATAAAAAATATCGATCCGGAAAGCATGTCCCAGAACAGATCAAAATAGCGCGTTATTATGTGAAGCACGAAAGCGGAAACCATTATATTGAGAAGAGCCTTTGACTGAATGACGGAACTGTAGTACATGTATATCGAAGAAAAAATTACAAGCAATGAATTGAAAAGAAGGGAATAAACAATCCATGAAGTGTTCGGGCCTGCTATGAAAAGCGCAGTCAGAGTAAAGACTGTAACCAGCCCGGCGAGATAGACGATGATTCGGTTGTTCTTGAGAGTTTTGACAAGCCAAACGAAAAGACCTGCCGCAATTACTGAAAAAATTATTATCAATACTATAACAATTTTGTTTGCACTGAAAATAGACCTCTGTCCGTTAATTTCAAACGAAGCTGCATATACAGATGACCACATCATCGACGCACAAAGCGCGTGAATGATCGCAGGAGAATATTTTGTTTCGCGTTTTTTTGCGAGGTTTTCAACGAGAACATTGAGAAGAAGGCAGACGACGGCAAAAATTATGAATCCTGCGATATAAGCTACTTTGTATTTTTCAGAATCAAAAGCGTAAATTACGAAACCGAATCCCTTGACGATAATTACCGAAAACGCAAAAATATAAGCGAGTATTGTGTTGAAAATATCTTTCTCTTCTTCTGTATGAGAATAATAAAGAAAAAAGAAAAAGATTGCTGCCATCACGCAGTGAAAGCTTATCATCCGAACCTGCAATCCTCCCATCGGCAGAAAGAAAACAATAGCCGGAAAAGCACAGGCGGAAATTAAAAATTTAACAGGCCTTCCGCTTTTTGTTATCAGATAAATCAATAAGGCTGATATTGCGATGAATGCGATATAGATTGATGAGTATTTTATGCTAACTCCGAATGATGCGAATACTCCGGAATTAATTGTTTCGAAAGGCCATGACATTGCGAGAAATGGCAATATGAAAATCAGCCAACCTAAGACGGACATGAGATAACTTGCAGGTCTGAAAAGCTCTTTATCCCTGAAATACGATCCGGCGCAAAGAAGCATCGCTCCGAAAGGCAGATTCAAAAGTCCTGCTTGATAAATCATTACTTCAAAACTGGTTTTGTAAGTGTAGTGCGGAATGATGGACTGATAATAATAAAAAATCAGAAAGCAGAGAGAGGCGATAATGCCGGGTACATCTTTCAGACGGATATAAAAGAAAGCCGTCAGCGAAATGAAAAGCAGATACAGGTAGGCCGGATTGTCATAGACTGCGAATTCCCAGCAGTTCCATATAAAAAAGAGAAGCGATGCGATGTAGAGCCCGAAGCGTTCGCGCATGAGTGCAGCCATGAGAAAAGCTCCCGCTGCCCATGCAAGAATTCCGTTTGTAGGATGCGCGCTGATATGATAAATCTGCGCAACAAGCATAATCGCCGCGCCGTACGAAACCATGCCCAGAATTAGAAAGGCTCTTCCGGTTAGGCGGCTTCGGTTTTCGTTGAAAAGAAACCAGGCGGAAGTGCCATAACTTGCAATAACAAGAAAAAACACCTGTATGAGTTTAATGCTCGGAGGCATTTTCTTCCAGTTCGAGGCGTAAAAAATGATAATTCCGGCAGCCAGGCAGAGAATGGCCAGACCCATTATGACTGAAGTCAGATTAAGTGATTTTTTTGAAGCAGTACTTTTTTCATGGGATTCTATTTCGACGGTATAGAGCGACTCAATCTTTTGCTGCTGTTCGTGTGAAATTATTCCCTGCTCGGTCCATTTGCGCACTTCGCTGAACAGCTCTCTGACGAATGAAATATTTTTTGCCATGCCGCCCCGTTTCTGCACTGGATTGATTGCTGTGCAGTATCTTTGTTTTGAATTATAAGAGTTATATATATTTTCCGTTTGTCCAGCAGTTTTTCAAAAGGGAAATCGGTCTGGTAAAAGAATAGGAAATATTGATTGCATTTTGCTGTGTTATTTAATTTACTTTATCAGATGATTACAGTGTTAAATTGTGAATCAATTTTAATCGTTTGCTCTAAATATAAATAAAGGGAGAACTGATGCAGGATAAGGAATATGCGGCATTTGGTCCATGGGTTTATGAAATTGATGAAGAGCATGAAATTCCGCCTGTTTTTAAAAAGCATTTTAAGCAGGAAAATAATCATGCCGTATTGTTGAAAATTCCTATAAATATGGAAAGACGTAATCTCAAGCCTGGAATGCATATGTATGATTACGTTATCGGCGCATATTCTGATTACGTTTTTATTATGCAAAGAAACGGTAATGATGTCATTTCAAAAAAAGTTTATTATTCAGAAATTGCCGCAATAGAAAATTCAATAGATATTTTGCGGGGGAATTTAGTTATTTATTTGAATTCGGAATCATATTGCATTGTCTATAATGCGGTTTCGAAGGACATAATAGATAAATTGGTTGAAGTTGTCAGAAGAAACATGGAAGAAACAGAGATTGATTTATCTGATTATAATAAAAGTTTATCGGATTATAATCCGAGTATCGGTTTTAATAATATATATGCATCGTTGTCGCAAAATATAGAGAACATCAGATTTATTGCATATCAGTCCAAAAAAAGAATTAAATATAAAACGGCGAAATTCTTGGAAAGGGTTACAAGTTTTATATTACTCCCGGAACTGACTGAATTTATGATATTAGCAACTTCAAAAGATCTTATTATTATTTCATGCGGAAAAAATATAAATTTCAGGAATTTTCCGATACATAAAAGATCATACTTGTATGTGCCCTTTAAGTGCATAACATCAATAAGTGTTGATAATGATGATATTTACAAAGATGTTCTTCAGTATAAAATTCTTGCAGGTAATAATAGTTTTATCGTAAAGGCAAGTGTTCAAAATTCCAGTATCAAGAAATTGAATGATATAATTGCAGCAATCAGGAGACTGAATGGATTTGAATAAACTGTATGACTCTAGTTATGTGTTTTGCTGTTTTAATGTTAATGAAATCAAAAATATTTTCTGCTCGTCATAATAGATTCTGGAGGAAATTTTCGTGGATGAAAAAATAACCAGGCTAATAAACAGCATCTCACAGGTTTTTATCGAAGAAGGACCGGTTTGTGAAGACTGCATTCTTGCGCTTGTCTCAGGTCTTCATGTTCTTATAGAAGATTTTCCCGGAGTCGGAAAGACGACTCTTGCAAGAGCCATTGCCGAAGCAAGCGGACTCGATTTCGGACGGATTCAGTTTACGCCGGATATCCTTCCGGGTGATGTTCTTGGTATGAACATGTGGATTTCCGGAAAAAATGATTTCGCATTCAGAGAAGGACAATTGCATCATCAGATAATAATCGCCGATGAGCTTAATCGTGCTTCTCCCCGGACTCAGTCTGCATTTCTTGAAGCGATGCAGGAAGAACGCATAACGGTTGACGGAGTTACTCATCTTCTTCCTTCTCCGTTTTTTGTAATAGCTACGCAGAATCCTGAAAATTTTTCCGGAACTTTTCCTCTTCCTGAAGCACAGCTTGACAGGTTCGGAATATCTCTTTCTATCAATTATCCGAACATTGAAAGCGAAGTACGTATCCTGAACACTTTCTGCGAATCACATTCAAAAAAGGCTGAAAAGATAACTTCTTCTGAAGAGATCGCATCCATAAGAGAATCTGTCAGAAAGATTTCAGTTTCTCAGAAGATATTTTATTTCATAGCAGAAATAGTTTCTAAAAGCAGATCGCGAAGTGACGTCAAACTCGGGCTTAGTCCGAGATCGTCGCTTCATCTTCTTTATGCGTCACAGGGCAGGGCTTATATGTCGGGAAGGGATTTTGTGATTCCCGAAGATGTTATCTATGCGGCTCCGATAGTATTGCCGCATAGATTAGTTCTTTCACCTGATGCGCGCTTTTCCGGAATTACTCCGAAAAAAATAATTTCTGAAATTGTGTCTTCGGTAAAAATTCCGACCGGATTATAATTGTGATAAGAATTAATTTCAGAGCGGCAATATTGTATCTGATATCTCTTTCTCTTTTGTATTTGGCAGCAATGAGTTTTGCCGGTGCTGTTGCTGTTATATATTATGCCTTATTGCTTTTTCTTTTGATTTCTCTGGCGGTGTTTATTTCCAATTCTTTATCTCTGCGTTTTATAGAAATATTCTCCAATGAGCATCCTCTGAGGGGTGAAAGTATTAACTATAAGTTGTCTTTATCGAATGAGTCATTTTTGCCAATTGCGGAATTCCGCATTGTCTTCAGAGAAACTGTGGGAATAGGAGAAAATTTCGAGAAGAAGATAAACTGCTTCATCGGCGGAAAAAAATATTTTGAAAAAAAATATTCGGTTATAAGCGAACACCGCGGAGTGTATGAGCTTGGGATAGAACGCGCGGAGGTAAGGGATATTGCCGGAATACTCGCATATTCGCCGAAGATATTTTTTAGAACTTTTTATGTGCGGCCGAGAATATTTAATCCCGAAAAAACGGATTTTGCTGAAAATTTGAAAGATTCAAGTGGCGGAAGCTTCCACGGCGGGATGGAAATAGACGATCAGTTTTCTTCCATAGAAGAGTATAGAGAAGGGATGGATGCAAAAAGGATATTTTGGAAAAAATATTTTTCTACGGGCATTATGTGCGTCAAATTATTTCAGGGGTCTTCACGGAAAAGCATCGAAGTGCACGCTGATATGAGAAAAACTGATATCAATTACTCCAGAACCAATGAGGATCTTATCCTTGAATCTTTGCTTTCTGTTTCAGCGCATTTAATGAAAAGCGGAACAAGCTTTTCCGTTTTTGCTGAAGGAGAAAAAATATTCGGAGATAACAGCGGTTTGCGTCAGTTTGATAAATTTTATGAATCGACCGTGTTTATTCCTTTTAACGGACAAATATCTCCTTATGCACGCATTCTTTCGGATAGCGGAACGGGAATTTCAAAGGACACGATTATTATCTCTTCCATGAATGATTATTTGTGCGCCGACATTTCTTCTCCTGAGAAAATACTGATTCTTTATGTTTCTTCACATCCTTTGCCGGAAGATGAAAGATACTTGTCCGTGCTTGAGTCAAAAGGAATACGTGTAAAACTTATAAGTTCATTCGAAGATATTTCAAAGGTCTTTCAATGAAAACTGATTTTGAAAATAAAGAAAGTACAAAGCGTATTGTTTTTCTATTCTCTTATTCTGTTATTGCTTCTGTTATTTTTCCTTTTATTTTGAGCCGGTATCTTAATGGGAAAATTGTGTATCCAGTGTTATATTCCGCATCGATTGTTTTAAATCTTGTATTGTTTTTAAGTTTTTTCTGCGGAGAAACTAAGAGAAAAATTATTCTCTGTGTTTTGTATGTGCTTTATTTGTTTTCCGGTGTAACGCTTATTCTTTTTATTCTAATGATCCCTTTTGATGCATATAAAGCGTGGGTAAATGTTGAACTTAAACCGGAAGGAACAATTTCTACAGTCTTTGTTGCGGTGTCGCTAAGTTTATCGGTAATTACTTCAGGTTTTGTATATAGGCTCGCAATTGTTAAAACATTTGCTCTTCATCTTTTTGTAAATTCGGTAGTTCTCTTTGTTTTGATAAATTCATACGGGATTGTTTTTGCGTCTTTGTCCATTTTATTCATGGGAATTATTTTTATACCGGAAAGAACGAATTATTTCCGGTATAAATTTAAGTTCTTTTTTATGATGTTTATCTCTGTCATTGTTGTTTCTTTCATAATGTCATCAGGAATAAAAAAAGAAGAGGGATGGCTGACTTCATATTTGATTTCGGAGAATTTCAAGGGATTTGTGCTGGAAACATTTCCAAATTCCAAAGAAGCCGGAGCGATAAGCGGATACGGATTATTCTACCGTGAAAATGTTTTTGCGAATAAACCGAGATTTTCGGAATCGGAAATATTCAATCTTTCTATAGAAAGCAAAGAATTGCTGAAAGAATACTATATAAAAATGCGGACGTATTCATACTATAAGGAAACTTCATGGTCAGCACAAAACAGAAAATACGGTAAAATTTCTTTTGAAAATCCCGAAATTTCATTTGATTCGTCGGACAGCTCATCCGGCATAAAATTAAAAGTGTCCGGTGATTATCTTCCATATATTCCGTATATGCTTTCATCAACGAATATTAAAGTCAAATCTCAGTCTGCAGTTTCGATTTCGGCAGAAAGTGAAACTGGCGAGTATCTTTCTTCCGGTCCGCTTTTAAAAAATGATTCAGTTTATATTGCGCTAAATCCGGAATATTTTAAAAGTATAAATTACGGCGGGATGAAACTATCTGTTGAATATAATAAGAGCAAAATGTCCCGTGATGATTTAATTCCCTATTTGCAAATTCCTGATAATATTCGTTTGAAAAAGCTTGCTGATAGTTTGAAGTCGCGTGACAGGGGAGACGCCGGAACAATCGAAAACATTATGAATTATTTTGCGGATGAGATGACCTTGTCAGTAAATCTGAATCCGCCGGATATAAATGAGGATATCGTTGAACATTTTATCGATGAGAAGAAGGGATATTCTGCGCATTTTGCTACTGCTATGGCAGTGCTCCTCCGTTACTGCGGTATTCCGTCAAGATATGTAGAAGGATTCAGGATAAGTTCTGACGAAGAGAAAAGAATTTATAATGTAACTGCTTTCAATTCTCATTCATGGACGGAAATATATGCGGACGGAATAGGGTGGATAAGAATAGATCCTCTGACATATTTTTTTCATCCTAAAGCCGGAAAGGTTTCAAAGATAGAAAGAGATCCTGAAACTGAAAAATATATTTCGGCAATGGAAGGAAGATTCAAAAAGAAAAAACAGGTCGAATACTTTAAGAAAAAAAATGTTATCATATTTTCCCTGATCACCGCAGCAGTTATTTTATTATATGTAATTTTCAGGTTTATGAAATGGATTGTGTTCCGCAAAAACACATGTTACCTGCCGCGGGATAAGAGACTTGCGAATGAACTCCGTAAATTAACGGCTCTGTTCTCAGATGAAAATATTGTTCACCCTTCTTTAACCGGATGGAATAAATGGTTCAATCAAGCAGAAAAAAAATATCCCGATTTGAAAACATTGGATGAAATTAGAAATATTGTTCTAAGAAGTGTCTATTTACCAGGGAATGATGCTGAATCAGTAAAGTCTCTTCGTAATGCTGTCCGCGCTCTGAAAGCCGAAAAGAAAGACAGGTTAGATTGATAATGATTGACCTGACCCAAATGGTGTAGCATTTTATGAATAAGATTATGAGTTGGAGGAGTTTTCAAATAAAAATCTTTAATGGGAGAAGATATAATAGAATTAAGTTAAACTAGAAAGGTTAAGATCTTGAATTAAAAATAAGATGAATAAAAGAATACTTGAAGAAGAAAGGGGTAAAATATGGCTAGAATAATTTGGAAGGAAAATGTGTTGCTTAACGTTAGACTAAAAGACAATCTATATACAATAGCGCAATTATTAAGTAGCCCCTATGTAAGGTTTTTTAATGTTCAGAGTTCAGATGGAAATTGGAAAAACATGAATTTAAATGATGTTGAAATAATATTTGATTTGGCAATAGGTAATGTTGTTTTACGTAACTTGGTTGTTGGGAAGTTAAATAGTGGAACTTTAATTGCTAGTGATAGACGAATGGAGAAGTATTGGATAAGTCCGAATATAAGTTATGATGTCTTTCCTTTTAAAGGAGGAGACTTAATTGAATTAGGTCCAGATACTGAGACTACAACAGCTCCAGTGATTAAGAAGGATTTAAATGTGAGACATGATTTAGAATTAATTAAAAAGTATGAATTAATTAATATGTGGGGAGACGAAGATCTTTCAGAAAGATTAATAACTTTCTTTGAAAAAGGCGATAAATGGGATATCTTTAAGGAAAAAGTATTTCCTGAGTTGTCTAAGCTTAAAGAATTTTAAATTTAATTGTGTAGATTAAATTTTCATTGTAAGGTTAAAACGATTGATGGTATCTCGATAGGTGTGTTGTTTTATGTGCGAGATTACGTTGTAGCGAAGTTTGTGAGAAGAAATTCTTGGAAGAACAAGGACGTATCGCACGAACAAGAGATGTGTTGAAAATGGACGAAATTAAAGCCATTTAGGGTAAAGAGTCGGTCTGCTATTATGAAGTTTGTGCAAAGCTTCTAGAGCTGAATTGGCTTATAACTGGGCTCATTTTGTTGCGGAAAAACTTAAGGGAACTGTTCTGGATCAAGTATACGGTAAAGAAAGCTAATAGGTCGTCACAGATGCTCGCAAAAATCAGTGGACATTGAGCTAGTTCTAAGTATTATGCAAAGAACTGATGATTAAAATAATTTATCACTGCTGTCCCATTGTTTTAGCTCCATATACATCCTTGAATTTCACAATTCAATCCCTTGTCTGATAAGGGTTGATGCTTAACCGGGCAAATAAGATCACGTAATGATTTTCCGGAAAACATGT
>Ga0208459_1000572_pt1 | contig 40232 bp, 27 predicted proteins | sample AD_UKC087_MetaG_FD_184433 | JGI IMG/M metagenome (GOLD analysis project Ga0208459, IMG submission 184433) | Active sludge microbial communities of municipal wastewater-treating anaerobic digesters from USA - AD_UKC087_MetaG (SPAdes) (version 2) | ecosystem: Engineered > Bioreactor > Anaerobic >... | reverse complement strand
GTCGAAGCAACGCATACGCCGTCAACGCAGGTGCCGCCGGGCGAATCCTCGCAACGTCCCAGAGTTACCGTCGGGTCGCACGCGGTTTCGTCGGGTGCCTTTGACCATTCGCTGACACTTGTGCCCGGCTTGCAGACGAAACAGGGATCCTCGGGATCCGCGGCGTCTTTGTCGCGGCAGATTCCGTTGATCAGGCAGGTTCCGGCCTTCATGACGAACAGGCAGTTTCCAAGTCCGTCACATGTGTCATCGGTGCAGGCCCGGCCATCGTCGCAGGTGTAGTGCGTGCCGCCGCCACATTCGCCTGACTCGCCGCATGTCTCGCCCCAGGTGCACGGATTGCCGTCGTCACAGGGATCGCCGGCCAGGCAGTCGCCGTTGTCCGGAAGAACCACAGAATCGCCGGGATTCGTATCAATCCCGTGATCCTGGCCGACATCGACCGGACCATCATCCGGCTGGTTCAGGTCGGGACGAGCCGTGTCCGGCTGGACATCCTGGCCGTTATCGACAGGCTGATTGACATCCTCGTAGCCGACGTCAACGCCGGTGCCCTCGTCGGTTCCCGATTCACCGGGTCCACAGGCCACGAGCATCCCGAATCCGATCATTGAAGCAAAAAGCAGCTTGCGCATCTATATCCTCCGCAAGGGCCCGGAAAGGCCCCGAAAACTACTGAACCGTGCCCGACGCGACGGTGTACGCCCCGGCGCGCAGAACTTCCCTTACCATGATGCTCAACTCGGAACCGGCCGGCACGCCGTCGATGAACGAAGACATGTCGATTGCCGGGATCTCGAATTCGACCAGCGGCGTGACGCCGTCAAGCGTGCCGAGCAGGCTTGGCAGCAGCGTGTCCATGACCAGCCCCTTGATCGTGTCCTCGGCCCCGGAAAGGTTCCCGACCAGACTCGCGATCTCCATGTCGATGAAGTCCGGATAGTTGACCGCAACGCCGAGCATCGTCGAACCGGTCTCGGTCTGACGGGCTATGATGTTGGCCCCGGCCATCAGGCTGACATAAATCTTCATGGTCAGCGGAGCTCCGAACAGTTTCAAGGTCGCGTCCAGCATCACGTCGCCGACGGCAACCTTCAGGATGCCCTGCGAATTGCAGGCCGAAAGGACGGGCGGCAACAGGAAATCGATGTTCGCGACCATGTCGGTGATGCCGTAGTCACCCAGGGAATCGCCAAGCATTTCCGCCGGAATCGGCAGATTGAGTGCGCCACCCCAGTAAAGGGCGAATACCAGTTCGTTCAGCAGATCGTCCTTCAATCCAAGCTCAAGCTGGGGCGAACTGGGACCGACCGGGAACACCGGCTTCGCCTCAAGACCGCCAAGCAGGCAATTGGCACGCCCCAACGAGCCCAGCTTCTCGTGCGTGGTTCCCTTCGGGGCACTGAAGGCGGCCTTCATTCCCAGCGTGCCGCCGGCCGGCGTGAAGACGATGGACGAAAGACCGGAATCAAGGGTAACCGTCATCGGCGAACCGCCGTCGAAAAGCGCTGGAATCTCGAAGGTCTGGTCGATCGCCAGCCCCTCGAGTGCTTCCTGAAGATCCGGAATCAGCCCCGCAATCTGATCCTCGATGGTGTCCTCGATCATGCCGGTCAGCGTGTCTTCAAGGAAGAACATCAGGATGTCTTCAAGGAAGCCCGGGAAGTTATTGATATTGATTGACAACCCGTTGACGCTGGAATTGGTTCCAGTCATGGCGATTACCGGCTTGCCGGTGGCCGGATCGATCGAGATGTTCAGGGTCGAGTTGACCACGATGCTGCTTGCGTTCGCGGTGCCCGAGAAGTTGACGTGGCAGTACTTTCCACTGATGCCGATCTTGATGTTCGGGATTGTCACCTTCATGTAAAGCCCGCCGTTTACCGGCGTCAGATCAACCGCAATCGTTCCGAAGGTGATGCTGTTGATGTTGATTCGATGATCGCCGCACACGAAGCCGTCGTCACCCTCCTCGACCGGGTTCGAAATCATCGACATCAGATCGATGTCATCGACGAAAGTCGAGATAATCGTTGCGACGTCGTCGTAAGTGGAGGTGTCGTTGTCGTCCCAGACCTCGGGGCCAATGAAAAGCACAAGACCGTCGTTTACATTCGAGACCGACGGGTCGGTTTCACTGAACGGGAACCATTCGGTCGAGTAGTAGTACGACTGAACCACGCGATCCTTCATGCCGTTGATGTCTTCGACCTCGACTACCAGGCCGTTGAATCCCTGGTCGGAAGTTCTGGGAGCTGAAAACCTTCCATCGAGTCCAAGGGCGTACTGGTTACCGTTAATGGTCACGAACGGAACCGGGATTCCGTCAAGTCCCAGATCGACATGGCCGGTTACCGTGATGTCCCTGGCGCCGTTGAGCGTGGCGGCCCTTTCCGGGAAGTCGATGACGGCCTGTGGACGGCAGTCGGCGCTGTTGACCAGGCTGTGCTGGCATCCGTCAACCGGGTGGCAGGAATCGGCGGTGCACTGCAAACCATCGTCGCAGTCGTAGTTGTAAGATCCCCGCTGACACGAGCCGTCAACGCATGTTCCCATGCCGGTGCAGACGTTGTTGTCTTCGCACTCGTCATTGTTCGGGACGTTGACGCAGCCTTCGCCAATCACGCAGGCGTCGTCGGTGCAGACGTTGCCGTCATCGCAGAAGAGTTCGCCGACGCCGGGCCGGCAGGTTCCGCCGCCGCACGTGTCGCCAACCGTGCACTCGTTGTTGTCGTCACACTCGAGTTCGTTGTTCGTGTACTCGCAGCCGATGCCTTTCGTGCAGACCTCATCGGTGCAAAGGTTGTTGTCGTCGCAATCCAGGGGCAACTTGCCGGCCAGGCATTCCGAAGCCTGGCAGAAGTCGTTGACGGTACAGGGATCACCGTCGTCGCACGGGCTCGTATTCGGTATCGCCACGCAACCCTTCGACGGCACGCAACCGTCATCGGTACAGATGTTTGAATCGTCGCAGAAAAGCGGTTCCGTTCCCGACGCGCACTCGCCAAGGAAACAGGTATCGCCGACGGTGCACAGGTTGCCGTCGTCGCAACCGGCTTCGTTGTTGATATTCATGCATCCGAACTCCGGGTCGCATGAATCGTCGGTGCAAAGATTACCGTCATCGCACTCGACCGCAGTTCCGCCGCAGACGTTCATCGTGCAGATGTCGTCGAAAGTGCAGCGATTGCCGTCGTCGCACGCGGCACCGTCCGTCGCGTTGTTAAGACAGGTTCCGTTGTCACACACATCCGTCGTGCACGGATTGCCGTCGTCGCAGTCCATGGCGACCCCGACACAGGCGCCCGCATGACATGCGTCGCCGGTCGTGCAGGCGTTCCCGTCGTCGCAGACGCCGGCGTCGTCCGGGAAAAGACGATCGGTTCCCAGGGCGGTGATGCAGGACATGCAGGGTTGTGCCGCCGAGAACTCGCCATCCTCGATGCATTCGCCTTCAACCAGGCACCATCCCGGCTTCAGCTCGTTGGTGCACTCGGTTTCGGAAACACACGAATCATAAGTGCAGGCCAGGTTGTCGCTGCAAGATTCCACGACGATTCCGACGCACGTCTCGCCGTCGGACTGGCACTGATCGTTGATGGTGCACGAATCGCCGTCATCGCACGCCTGGCCGGAAGGACAATCGGGCAGCGCGATATCGGGCCCACCTGTTTCCTGGCCCTGATCCGTTCCGACATCCGGCACGGCCGCGTCACGCCCTGCATCGAAAATGTCTTCAACATCCTCGGGCGAAATGACGTCGTTCCCGGACACGTCTTCCGGCTGAACCAGATCCTGTCCGGGATCGACGGTTCCGCCACAACCCGTGATTGCCGGAATCGCAAGGATCATCGCGGCCAGCATTGAACCAAACGGCACTCTTCTCATCGGTCGTTTCTCCATTCGGCAGGACTTCGGACGTCGAAGCCGTTACTTCACATTGCCAAGAACTATGGTCGCGCCCCTGGAACGATTGACTTCCTTCATGTCGATTTCGATCACCGACCCGGCCGGGAATCCCTCGGCCAGCGAGCTCAAGTCGATGCTTGGAAGCTGGAACGAAGCCAGCGTGTCCCCGGACAGAAGATCAAGAACCATCGGAAGGGCGACCGTCCGGATCAGCGAGCTGATCGTGTCTTCGGCACCGACAAGCCCCCCGGCAATCTGGGCGACTTCAATATCGATGAAAAGCGGCGTCTCGATCTGAATGCCGACCTCTGTTCCGGTCGCGCCCGGCACCAGGACAATGCGGGCCTCGGCGATCAGGCTGGCGTACATCACCATGTCAACCTGGGAGCCGAGCAGCTTCATGCCCGCGTTCACCCTGATATCCCCGGCCTCGAAGAACATCTTGTGTTCCAGATTGCAGTCCGATATCAACGGCGGCAACTGGAAATCGACATTCAGGCTGAGATTGGAAATCCCGAACTCGGAAAGGTCAAAATCGCCGAGCATTTCGGGCCCGACCGGAATCTTCAGTCCATTCGACGCCCAGATTGCGTAAAGGGCCTCGTTAAGGAAATCATCCTTGGCCATCAGCCCCATTTCGTATGTGTGGGGGAACGCGGGAATCCCGGGATCGGTTCCCAGGCAGGCGCCGCGACCGATAGAACCGAGCAGCACCGCCGGCGGCGTCTGGGCGGCATCCGGCAGGACGACCGCGGCAAGACCGATATCGCTGCCTTCGGGCGTGATGGATATCGTGGAAAACTTGCTCTTCATCTGGAGCGTGACCGGCGTCATTCCCGGCAGAAGTTCGGGAACCGGGAATTCCGGGTCAAGGGCCAGATCGGCCACGGCGCCCCTGACCAGTTCGGAAAGCTGGCCGGCTAGCTGGGTCTCGAACTCGTCCTCGATCATGTCGGCAAAGTTGTCTTCGAAGAAGTCGATGATCCAGTTGAAAAGGAAGCCCCAGATGCCATCGACATCGACATCAAGCCCGGAAACCACGACATCCGGATTGGAAATGGTGGCAAGCGGCTTTCCCTGCGGATCGATTGCAAGGTTCAAGTCGGCATTAATCGTTATCGAAGTCGCCGAGGCATCCCCGCTGAAATCGGGACACGCGAAACCGCTTATCGGGACGTCGATATCCACGCTGAACCTGGGGATCACGACCTTGACCTTTATCTTTCCCCAGTCGGGAATCAGGTCAATCGACGGCGTCCCGTATTTCATGTTCTTCAGGTTGACCTTGTAATCGCACCAGCCGAACTCGCCCTTGGTGACCGGATTCTTGATAAGCGTGGAAAGGCTGAGTGTTTTCAGGATGTTGGTCAACAGGGTCGCGATGTCGTCGGCGGTCGCCGTGTTGTTGTCGTCCCAGACCGTCTTGCCCAGGAATATCTTCACGCCGTCGCTGACCATCCCGGCGGCCGGATTGGCGTGACTGACCGGGAACCACGAGTCCGAGTAGTAAAGAGACTGGACGACGTAATCCTTGTATGCCGGCACCGCATTGGCCTGGCCGTACGCAACAATGGGATTCATCCCCTGCTGCAGCGTCATCGTGCTCTGGAATGACCACGGCTTCGTCCTGGGATCGACCCAGACGTCAAGGCCGTTGACGACGACCTTGCTCATGGCCATTTCCGGGCTCGGATAACCGTCTTCCTGGATTGCGTTCGGCGGATACTCGATATGCCCGCGAACCACAATCTGGTCGCCGGTCTTCTTGCTCAGAGTGGATGCGCGGGGTGGATAGTCGATGACAATCTGCGGCCTGCATTCGGGAAGCGGCTTGTGATAGCAGCCGGGCGCGTCACCGGTCGGCAGGCAGTAATCAAGGGTGCAGGAATCATCATCGCCGCAATCGACCGCGGACTCGCCGATGCACACGCCGTCCATGCACGTCGATACGTTCGTGCACACGTTGTCGTCGTCGCAGATATTCAGGTTGTTTTCATACACGCAGCCAATCCCGGCCTCACAGAAGTCGCTGGTGCACTCGTTGCCGTCATCGCAGGCAAGCTGCGTCACGCCGGGATTGCAGACGCCACCGCCGCAGACGTCGTCAAGGGTGCACGGATCCTCGTCATCGCAAGGCACGGTGTTGTTGTCATGAACACATCCGGTACCCTTCTCGCACCTGTCCGTCGTGCAGGGATTCCCATCGTCGCAGTCAAGGACGCCCTTGCCTGGATCGCACGAGCTGGCCTTGCACTTGTCTTCCAGCGTGCACGGGTCGCCATCGTCGCACGGCGCGGTATTCGGGATGTGGACGCAACCGCCTTCACGAACCGGCACGCAGCCGTCGTCGGTGCACTGATTGCCGTCGTCGCAATCCTTCATTCCGTCGCCGGAAAGGCAATTGCCAAGCCAGCAGCGATCCCCGACGCTGCAGATGTTCCCGTCGTCGCACGGTATGTCCAGGAACTCGTGGACACATCCGAAATCGGGATGACAGGCATCCTGGGTGCAGGGATTCTGATCCCAGCAACCGATGGGTGAACCGACGCACTGACCATCGACACAGAGGTCGTTTTCAGTACAAAGGTCTTCGTCGTTGCACATGCCTTCGACGGCCTCGTTGACGCAGGAACCGTTAACGCACATGTCGGCCGTGCATGAGTTGCGATCGCCGCAGTCGCGGGCGTCGGCAATGCAGAAACCTTCATGACACCTGTCGTTGACGGTGCAGGCATCGCCGTCGTCACAGGTCATGTTGTCGTCGGGAAGGAGTTCATCGGTCTTCAGTGCCGTCTGGCAGGATCTGCAAATCACGGCAGGATCGGACTGACCGTCCTCGATGCACTTGCCCGCCACGAAACACCATCCCGGCTTCAATTCATGCGAACAGTCGGTTTCGGTCGTGCATTCGTCGAAAGTGCATTCGATTCCGTCGTCGCAGTCCTCGACCGGCGTCCCGGCGCACTCCTCGTCGTCGTCGCACAGGTCGTCGATCGTGCACGGATCATGGTCGTCGCACGATTCGCCGGGCCGACAAGGTTCCGGCGGCAGACCCTGATCCCGTGAAGAATCAGATTCTTCCCCGTCCAGACCGGTGCCGTCGGGCGAAATCGTGTCCAGGCGGACATCCTGTCCGTTCAGATCCGACCCGATGATGTAATCCGATGCGGTATCTTCCGGAAGTCCGTTGTCGGACGCGGGGTTCGAGCCGCCGCAACCGGAAAGCAACGCGAAAATGACTGCAATGACAAATGCGGTTCCAGTTCTCACCAGAAACCTCCTGAATTTTCAAGATCGGGCAATCGCGACCGCGCCGAAATCGGGAAGGACCAGAATGGCCGCGCCCGCAGGACGGATCACATCGTGCGAATTTTAGGGAAAAATCAGAGCTTAAACAATAGATGAATGCAGGGGATCAGAGGTTTTCAAGAAGTCCGGCCGCGCCCATTCCGCCACCGATGCACATCGACACGATGCTGTACTTCGCCCCAATCCGCTTCATTTCATAAACGGACTGGACCGTCAGCTTCGCGCCAGTGCATCCCAGCGGGTGACCAAAGGCAATGGCACCGCCGTTCGGATTCACCTTGGCAGGATCGACAACGCCCTTGAGCTGGTCGAGCACGGCCAGCGACTGGGCCGCGAACGCCTCGTTCAGTTCATAGAAACCGATGTCGGCATCCGACTTGCCGGTGGCCGCGAACAGCTTCGGAATGGCGTACGCCGGACCAATGCCCATGATTTCCGGGCCACAGCCGGCGACCCTGAAATCGACAAAGCGGGCCATCGGCGTCAGGCCGGACTTCTTCAGAGCGTCCTCGCTCATCAGAAGAACCGCCGCGGCGCCGTCGCTGACCTGTGACGAGTTGCCGGGGGTCACGCTGCCGCCCGTCTTGAACGATGCCCGGAGAGCCCCGAGTGCCTCGACCGTCGAACCTGGCCGTGGTCCTTCATCGACATCGAAGACCACAGGGTCCTTTCCATCGAAGTTGTTAACCAGCAGCGGGACAATCTGTTCCTTCATGCGGCCGTCGGCAAGAGCCACGCCTGCCTTCTGGTGCGAAGCGACGGAAAATTCGTCCTGGCGCTGGCGACTGATCTGATACTTGTCCACCAGATTTTCGGCCGTGATCCCCATCGAGGAATAAACCTGCGGCATGTTCTTCATCAGATCCGGATCGGGCATCAGGTTGAATCCGCCCATCGGAACCGAGGACATGCTCTCGACGCCACCGGCCACGATGACATCGGCAACGCCGGCGGAAATCGCCTGGGCACCGATTGCGATCGTCTGAAGACCGGAAGAGCAGAAACGGTTGACAGTCATGCCGGTGACGGTCTCGGGCAGCCCGGCCGCAAACACCGCGATGCGGCCGATGTTCATTCCCTGCGGACCTTCCGGCATCGCGCATCCGACAATCACGTCGTCGATGGTGTGGGGATCAAGCCCCGCCGCCCTTTCGACCGCGGCCTTCACGACCGTGCCGATCAGGGTTTCGGGCCTGACGTTGCGCAGGGTTCCCTTCTTCGCCTTGCCAACAGCCGTCCTGACGGCAGTCACGATATAGACATCTCTCATCGCAGCCTCCTAGTTTCTCAGGGGTTTTCCGTTTTCCAGCATGTACTGGATACGGTCCTGGGTTTTTTCCTCGCCGCACAGCGACAGGAATGCCTCGCACTCGAGATCGAGCAGGTGCTGCTCATCGACCCTTGTGCCCGGCCTTACATCGCCGCCGCAAAGGACGTTGGCAAGCTTGCTGCTGACCACGTAGTCGTGCTGCGTCATCATTCCGCCGGCCAGGAACTGGGCCAGTCCGGCTTCAAGGTACGCGATGCCGTCGCGACCGGGCATGATCAGCCAGTCAGGCGCCGCGGGCGGCGTATAGCCGGCACGGGCCATGCCAAGCGCGGTCTGCTTCGCGTCGTGCAGCAATGAATCCCTGGAAATGGTTATCTGATCATACTTGCGGACGTACCCGTATCTCCTGGCGTCGAAAGCACTTGTCGAGACCTTCGCGGTCGCGATGTTCTCGAACACCTTGGCGATGTAAGGAAGCCTGGAAAGATCCGCGTTGTCGCCAGGAATGTGGGACAGGGCGCGGCAAGTCATTTCCTTGCAGCCGCCGCCGGCGGGAATCACGCCGACGCCGACTTCGACCAGACCCATGTAGAGTTCGGCGTGCGGACGCAGGGCGGCGCCCTGGATGGAAACTTCGCAGCCGCCGCCAAGCGCCATCCCGAACGGGGCGACAACTGTCGGCTTCGCGCAGTACTTCAGGCGGGAACCGCAGCTCTGCAGGACGCGGATGCTCTGTTCCAGAAGTTCCCAGTTCCCGGTCTTCGCCGCCATCAGGATCATCGCGATGTTGGCGCCGGCGCTGAAGTGATCGCCGTCGTTTGTCACGACCAGACCTTCGAACCGATCCTCGACGATGTCGCAGGACGCAAGAATCATCGACATGATGTCCTCGTCCAGAGCGTTCATCTTCGTGTGGAATTCAAGGCAGGCGATGCCGTCGCCGATATCAATCAGGCTGGCACCCATGTTCTTCTTGATGACCTTGCCCTGATCCTTGAATCCCTTGATGGTCAACTGCCACGGCGGTGTCTCGAGAACCTTGTACTGTCCGGTCGCGAAGTCGAAGAACGTCTTATCGACGCCCTGGCGTCCATAGAACGACTTCGCACCCGAAGCCAGCATCTTCAGCACGGTCTCGGGAACCTGGTAGCCTTCAGCCTGCATCCTCGCGACGCTTTCCTCGACGCCAATCGCGTCCCACGTCTCGAACGGGCCCTGTTCCCAGCCGAAGCCCCACTTCATCGCGTTGTCGATGTTGACGACGTCATCCGCGATCTCGCCGACACGATTGGCCGCGTAAATCAAGGTCTGCGCCGTGATCTTCCATGCAAGCTTCCCGACCCGGTCGTCGGACTTGACCATCGTCTTGACGCGATCGTTCAAGGCCATGCCCTTCACGATGCCGATAAGCTCAAGCCGCGGCTTCTCGATCGGCTTGTATTCAAGCGTCGCGGGATCGATGACCATGCGTTCGCCGTTCGGCCCCTTGGTATAGAAGCCCGCCTTCTTCTTGGCACCCAGAAGGCCCTTGGCAATCATGGCATTGATGAAATCCGGAACCTTGAAAGAGCCCTTTTCGGGATCGTTTTCAAGCTTCTCGAGGCAAGTTGTCGAAACATGCGCGTAGACATCAAGGCCGACAAGGTCGAGGGTCTTGAACGCGGCCGTCTTCGGGCGTCCCATCGGCTTGCCGAAGATGGAGTCGATTTCCTCGACCGAGAAGCCGTCCGCCATCATGGCTTCAACGGTCTTGGCGATCGCGTAGATGCCGATGCGGTTACCGACGAAATTGGGGGTGTCCTTTCCAAAAACAACGCCCTTTCCCAGCTTCTTGCGACCGAAATCGGCCCAGATCTGAAGCGTCTCGGCGCTGGTGTCCGGTCCGGGAACCAGTTCCAGAAGCTTCATGAAACGAACCGGATTGAAGAAGTGCGTCACCAGGAAGCGGTCGCGCATGAAAAACGGAAGTGCCTCGGCCATCGAGGCGATCGAAAGACCGGAGGTGTTCGACGAAAGGATCGCATCCTGCTTCATGTGCGGAACGACCTTCGCGAAAAGCTGCCGCTTGATTTCCAGGTTTTCGACGATCGCTTCGACAACGATATCGCACTCGGCGATCTTCTCGATGTCGTCGTCGAAGTTGCCCGCAAACACGAGTTCCGCCCCGCCCTTGTCATAAAACAGCGGCGCTGGCTTGAACTTCAGGGCATTCTCGATTCCCTTCAGGGCGAAAGCCGAACGCTCGTCATGCGACGCGTCCGGGCCAACGCCAGGTGGAACCATGTCAAGCAGATACGTCTTGATTCCGGCGTTGGCCAGGTGGGCTGCGATGCCCGAACCCATTACGCCACCGCCAAGGACAGCGGCCTTGCGGATGCGAAAAGACATAGGACTCCTCCACATTCAGGTTTGTGAACAGAACCGGCTATAAAGGCACAACCTGTCAATGAAATCACGCAGGAATAAGGAAATCAAGCACGACAACGGTTGTTACCAGAATGACAGGATTTTTATCCAGAAACAGCGTCCGGGAAAGGGGGGTGTGGAAGGACGGGAAGCCGCCTATGAACAGCCGGAAGTCGAGCCGCAGTTGACGCACTTGTAGCACTTTCCGTTGCGCACCATTATCCAGCCGCAATTGGAGCAGGGGGGCGCGTCCTCCTGGCCCTGGAACAGGTCGTTCTGCTTTTCGACCTCGGGAGGCGGCGCGTCGTCCCCGGCCATCGCCTCCAGATCAAGCGGAACCTCGGTTCTTCTCTGCCATGCGGTGTTGCTGATGAATTTCAGTTCCAGCCAGCGGAAGACGTAGTCCACGATTGATTTCGCGTAACCGATTGCCGGATTGGAGCTGAAGCCGTTCGGCTCGAACCTTACGTGAGCAAACTTCGACACCAGGACTTCCAGGGGCACGCCGTACTGCAACGCGATGGAAACCGACGTCGCGAAGCTGTCCATCAGGCCGCGGATCGCCGACCCCTGCTTGGCCATCGTGATGAAGATCTCGCCCGGGCGTCCATCCTCGTGCATTCCGACCGTGATATATCCGTCCAGCCCGCTGATTGTGAACTTGTGCGTAAGCGACTGACGTTCGTCGGGCAGCTTCGACCTGACCGGAACCGCGGCGGCCGGGGCGGCGGGCTTTTCCGGTTCCTTCCTGGCCGACGTCTCGACCGGCTGGGTTCCCTTCGAACCGTCCCTGTATATTGCCACCGCCTTAAGGCCGTACTTCCACGCATCGATATACGCCTTCCTGACGTCCTCGACAGTGGCGTCGGCCGGCATGTTGACGGTCTTCGAAATCGCGCCCGAAAGGAACGGCTGAACCGCGCCCATCATGTGAATGTGCCCGTCAACGGCGATTGAACGCACGCCGTTGGTGGCCCTGAACGCGCAATCAAAGACGGAAAGATGTTCATCCTTCAGGCCGGGAGCCCCTTCAATCGTGTTGTTCCTGTCAACGTAGTCGGAAATCGCCTTGATCTGGGAATCGGTGTAACCCAGTTTCCTCAACGCGGACGGAACGGTTCGGTTGACGATCTTCATGCGGCCGCCGCCGACAAGGTTCTTGTACTTGACGATGGCCATCTCGGGCTCGATGCCGGTAGTATCGCAGTCCATCATGAACCCGATCGTGCCGGTCGGCGCAAGAAGCGTCACCTGGGCATTCCTGAACCCATGTTCACCCCCCAGAGCAACCGCGTTGTCCCAACTTTCTCGGGCTGCTTCCATCAGGACGTCGGGAACAAGCCTGTCGCTCACGGTCTCGAGCGCGGCGCGATGCTTGCGGATGACCCGCAGCATCGAGGATGAATTCCGCGTGTATTCCGCGAACGGGCCGACGCGGCCGGCCAGGATGGCGCTCTGGACATAAGCCTCGCCGGTCATCAACGCGGTCACCGCCGCCGCGTAGGCACGGCCGGCATCACTGTCATACGCCAGCCCCCGGTTCATCAGCAACGCGCCGAGATTGGCGTATCCCAGACCAAGCGGCCGATAGCTTTCGCTGTTGCGTCCGATGGCCTCGGTCGGATACTTCGCGTTGGACACGATGACTTCCTGGGCGATGATGAAAGTCCTGACCGCGTGACGGAAAGCCGCCGTGTTGAATTCCCCGTCGTCGTCAACGAATCGCATCAGGTTCAGCGAGGCCAGGTTGCACGCGGAATTGTCCAGGAACATGAACTCGGAACAAGGGTTGGAAGCGTTGATCCTGCCCGACACGGAACACGTGTGCCAGTCGTTTACGATCGTGTCGAACTGGATTCCCGGGTCGCCGCAGCGATGGGCCGCCTTCGCCATCCTGTCCATCAGGTCGCCGGCCTTCATCGTCTCGACCACCTGGCCGGTCGTGATGGCCTTTGTCTGCCAGGAACCGTTTGAAACGACGGCATTCATGAATTCGTCGGTCACGCGAACCGAATTGTTGGCATTCTGGAAGAAGATAGAGTCGTACGCCTCACCGCCGAACGAACCGTCATAACCTTCGCGAATCAGGGCAAGTGCCTTGTCTTCCTCGCGAACCTTGCATTCGATGAAATCGACGATATCGGGGTGATCCGCGTTCAGCACGACCATCTTGGCGGCCCGCCTGGTCTTGCCGCCGCTCTTGATGACGCCGGCGAACGCATCGTATCCCCGCATGAACGAAACCGGGCCGGAGGGAATGCCGCCACCCTTCAGTCGTTCCCGGGAAGAACGGATTGTCGAAAAATTGGTGCCGGTTCCCGATCCGAACTTGAAAAGCAGGCCCTCGGTCACCGCCAGACCCAGGATGCTTTCCATGGTGTCTTCAACCGAATTGATGAAACAGGCCGAACACTGCGGATGATCCTCGACGCCGACATTGAACCAGACTGGACTGTTGAACGAACCGTACTGGTGCAGAATCAGCCATGCAAGCTCGTCCGCGAAGACATCGACGGCGTCCTGATCCGCGAAATATCCGCCCTGAAGCGCCCAGCCGGCGATCGTTTCCACCACGCGGGTGATCATTGCCTTAAGACTGGATTCGCGATCCGGACCGCCCTCGGTTCCACGGAAATACTTTGAAGCGACCACGTTTGAGGCGGTAAGGGAATAAAAATCCGGGAACTCCATCCCGGTCTGGCAGAAGACAACGGCACCATCGTGCGCGACGATCTTCGCGTCGCGCTTTTCCCACGTCACCGTCGAAAAAATGTCCTGGCCTTCCCTGGTGAAATACCTGCCGTATGGCATGACCTTGCCCATGGAAGAATCCAACCCGCCTTTGCTGCTCATCTTTTCAATCCCTTCTTCAACCAGCCCTTCACCATCGACACCCGCACCCTGGCACACGACGGGCTCGACACCTTCATCGGGAAAATCGCAGACTGACTCACCCTCTGAAACATCAACCGGGGAGCCGTCGCCTGAAAACGCATGCTCCGCGAAATCCGGTCCCGCCGGTTCCGGCTCCACGAAATCCGGTCCCGCCGGTTCCGGCTCCACAGAATCCGGCTCCACCGATCCGAGATCCTGAATATGCGCATCCGCAACGCCGGGCTCGACGGGCAGCGGCCCGGGAATAACCGGCACCGGCACCACATCGGGGACAGAATCAGGTACGGATTCCCCGCCCCCGGCTCCAAACAAGTCATCTTCGTTCCAGTTTCCAGCCATACCGATCCGCCAGATTGGTCCAGACAAACGTCACCGCGACGAATGGCGATCGTAACCCCGCCTTGTGGGACGTCAAGAAAAAACCACTATATGTTGGGGTTATTCGACAGGTATCCCCCAAATGATTGTGTTTCGAGGAGTTACACCGCACTTTCAACAGTCGCGATTTCAGCCCTTCCGAGAACCGCGACATCGGACGAATCATCGCGACATTTTTGTCACGATCCGGTGCGCTTCGGCGGGCCCTGCCGAAGCCCCTCGCCTGAAACACTTTCGCGTTTGGCTCGAAATACCTTTTATTTCCTTAACTTCAGAATTCGTCCCGAAGGTGGCCCGCAATATGCAATACAAACCGGCGTGGACTTCCCCGTGGAGGTGTTCCATGTACGCCAGCGAAGACAAGGTTTTTGACCTGGAAGAGGCCATCGAGGATGGCGAACAGCGTACCCTTCTGATGGACGACGACGCGGTTTCCGAAATCACGTCGAATTCGATCATGGCCTACCTCAGCCGCATTGGCGACACGGCTCTGCTCTCCCGCGAGCAGGAGCAGTCGCTGGCAAGAACGATCGAGGACGGCGAGAAGGAAAGCTTCCTGTGGATGGTGCGGATTCCCTTCTGCCTGAACCACCTTACCGGGTTCCCGCACAGGCTGACATCCGGCGAAGTAAGCCTTCTGGACGTTTCGTTGCTTGACGAAAGCAGCCACGAGGACTGGACTCCGTCGCTTTCAAAGGAACTCCAGGATTTCGCTGACAGAATTGACGGGATTTCCGGTTCGGTGCGCGGTGGCGAGGTTCATGACGAATATGTTCTTTCCCTGAACCTTTACAACGCGTATCACGAATTCAAGTTCGGCGCCGGAATCGTCCGGCTTGTGCTCCGCAGCCTTCAGGATCAGCTTCGCCGGCTCTCAGACGACGCGCGGGGCATCAACACGATGGACGAGGCCGACGCCAGCGCCTTCGGGGCACTCGACCTGAATGCGGGCGTGATCTCGGGCGCTGCCTCGGCCAAGGCCGCCGGAATGGTACTCGGCGTGCGCGGCGACGCACTGCGGGAGGCGGTGACCGGCCTTACAAGGGCCCAGGCCCGCGCCGAGAAGGCACGTTCACGGATGATCCGCGCCAACCTGCGCCTGGTCGTGTCGATTGCCAAGAAGTACGTCAACCGCGGGATTCCCCTGCTGGATCTGATTCAGGAAGGGAACATCGGCCTGATGAAGGCGGTCAGCCGTTTCGACTGGCGCCTTGGCCACAAATTTTCCACGTACGCGACGTGGTGGATCCGGCAGTCGATATCCCGAACGCTGGCCGAACACGGCAAGACGATCAGGGTTCCGATACACCTCGTCGAATGCGTCAACAAGGTTCGACGCGCAAGGGCCAGGCTGCGGGTACAGAACGGGGCCGAGCCGACGATGGAAGAAATCGCCGCCGAGACCGGATACACGGCTGAACAGGTATTCAGGGCCGAAAAGACGATCCTGTCGGCAATTTCCCTGGAAACACCGATCGGCGACGACGACAACAAGCTGATGGACGTTGTCGAGGACACAAATTCACGCCAGCCCTTCGAGGAGACGTGCGACGAAAACCTCAGCGCATGCGTCAGAAGGCTCCTTGCCGGCCTGTCCCCGAAGGAAGAGGCGGTCGTCCGCCTTCGCTTCGGCATCGGTTGCAAGCGCGAACACACCCTGGAGGAAGTCGGCGAGGCCGTCGGACTCACCCGGGAACGAGTGCGCCAGATCGAGGTCAAGGCGCTTGAGAAGCTTCGTGCCCCGGCCGCGGGACGTGACATGGGCAGTTTCCTGGTGGATGCCTGATTCCACGGTTTACGGACTGCCTGCCCGGGTTTGAATATCTTATTGCCCCTTCAGCCGGTGCCCGGCTCAAAAACAAATTGAACGGGCACCGGTTCATTTGAAACCCCGGTTCTGCGAATTCAAGGGAATGGAGCGAACCAGGCAACGCCTTACGCACGCGGACGCGTGTCCGGACGCTCGCGGCGCACACGCACCGGGATTGACATTTATACCTTCTACCGGTAGGGTACGGCGCGCTTTCCCGCGGGAGAATTCAAAGTGATTGAAACCAGTGAAAATACATTGATTGATCAGAGGCTCGAAAAGCTTCAGAAACTGCGCGAAGTCGATGGTGCGGCGTATCCCAACGATTTTCGCGTTACGGAATCCATTGCGACCGTACGCGCCCGTGGCATCGGCCCCGACGGCGAACAGCTTTCCAACGAAGCACTTGAGGCCGCGGCAATCCAGGTCAGCGTGGCCGGCCGCGCCATGGCGGTCAACTCTTTCGGCAAGGCGGCCTTCATCCGGGTCAGGGATCGCTCGGACACGATGCAGGTTTACGTCAAGAAGGACGAAGTTGACGAGATGTCGTTCACAAGGTTCAAGTTGCTCGATATCGGCGATATCGTCGGCGTCGAGGGCGAGCTTTTCGTTACAAGAACCGGTGAACTGAGCGTCAAGGCGAAGTCTTTCAGGATTCTTTCCAAGTCCCAGAGACCTCTGCCCGAGAAGTTCCACGGCCTGCAGGACGCCGAGATGCGTCAGCGGATGAGATACGTCGATATGATCGTCAACGACGACTCCCGCGAGGTTTTCCGGACCAGAACCAGGATAATCAAGTACATCCGCGACTATCTGGATCAGAGGGACTTCATCGAGGTCGAAACCCCGATGATGCATCCGATCCTGGGCGGGGCAAACGCCAGGCCGTTCGTCACACACCACAACACGCTGGATGTCGATCTTTACCTGCGAATCGCACCCGAGCTTTATCTGAAGCGTCTTGTCGTCGGTGGTTTCGACCGCGTCTATGAAATGAACCGCAACTTCCGGAACGAGGGATTTTCCAACCGTCACAATCCGGAATTCACCATGATCGAACTGTATCAGGCTTATGCGACGTATCTTGACCTGATGGACATGACCGAGGATCTCTTCCAGTCCATGGCCAGGGACATCCTGGGAAAGACCGTCGTGCAGTTCCGCGGCCACGATATCGACCTGGGAAAGCCGTTCCGCCGGCTTCCCGTGTGCGAGGGTCTGCGTGAATATGCCGACGCTCCGGAACAGGCGTTCCATGACGGACGGGCGGCCTATGAATGGGGCCTGAAACACCGAATCGACCGCAAGGCCGCCGACATCGTGATGAAGAAGTACCAGGATTCCCGGGATCCAAACGCCCAGCGCAACTGCGCCCTGGAAATCTGCATGATGGTGTTCGAGGAGACCGTGGAGCAGCACCTGATCCAGCCGACGTTCGTGACCGACTTCCCGGCGGCCATTTCCCCGCTTTCGCGCCGCAAGGATTCCGATCCGACCCTGGTCGATCGGTTCGAACTGTATGTCGCGACGAACGAATTCGGGAATGCGTTCTCGGAACTGAACGATCCGCAGGATCAGGAAGAACGCTTCCGGGCGCAGATGGTCGCAAAGGCGGCCGGCGACCAGGAAACGATGGAATACGACGAGGACTACATCCGCGCACTTCAGTACGCGCTTCCCCCGACCGCGGGCGAAGGCATCGGCATCGACAGGCTTGCGATGCTGATGACAGGTTCGGACAGCATCAGGGACGTAATACTGTTCCCGATGCTCCGCCCGGAAAAATGACCTTGTCGTTGACCCCGTCCCTTTGACGGGATGGAAGCGGCCGGAAACGGCCTCCGGGGCAAAATGCTGGAAGGACTGCTGGAAAGGGCCGGGGCGGCGATTGGATACATGCTGCCCGCGGTGCAACTTACCGGCGTTATCCTTGCTTCCCTGATCATGACCGCCGTGCTTGTCGGCATGATTGTCCGGGCACTGAAGCGCTTTTCCGAAAGGGGCGGCGCCGGCTCCTGGAAGCTGCTGCTGGCACTGCGCTTCCTGCTTGGCTTCCGCGAGGAAAAGCGATCCTGGTTCCGCCGCCTGGTGCCGGTCGCCACGCAGAACTTCATCGCGATGACCGGAACCGCAATCGGCGTATGGGCGCTTATCGTTGTTCTTTCCGTGATGAGCGGGTTCGAGCTTGACCTCAAGGACAAGATCATCCGCAACAATCCACACATAACCGTCGAGCGGTGCGCGGCTTCGGCCGACGACTTCGACGGAGGACAGACCTGCCAGCCGATGGCCGACCGGATCGGGCGCATTCCCGACGTGGTGATGGCCGAATCTTTCGTTCAGGGCGATGCGCTGCTGGCGTCGAGCTCAAACATGGGCCCGGGAACAACCATCCGTGGAATCACCCCGGGCGGTGCGCTTGAGGCCCGCTGGCTTCGGAATTCCGTTTCAAGGGGTGCGCTTGAGGGACTTGTAAGACCGGAAACAACCATTTCCGACAGGGACCTTGGCTTCGTGTTCCCGGATCCGGCCACGCGCCAGGCGGCGGAACCGGGTGAAGCGGCGGTTCAGCCGCCGGCCAGGGACGGGATTGCTCCATCGCAACCGTCTGAAGGCAGGAAGGCCGAAGATGCCGCCACCGTTGGCGTTGAGACCGCCGAACTCAACGTTCCCCCAATTGCGGCGCCCGACGAGATCGACGTTCCGCCGATTGCGGAACCGGACGACGGGGTCAGGGTAAGGGACGGCATCATTCTTGGTTCCGAGCTTGCGCTGGGACTTGGCGTCACTGAAGGAGACGAAGTCACGGTGGTGATCCCGGACGGGGATGTCGGTCCCCTTGGACTCCAGCCATCGACTTCGGTCTTCAGGGTCGTGGGAACCATCAAGAGCGGCCTTTACGAGTTCGACCTGAAGACGGCCTTCGTGCTCGCGGACAGCGGCCGCCGGCTTTTTTCCGGCGCATCCCGCGAACAGATGGCAATCATGGTGTCCGACATCCAGAAACTGGAGGGAATCGCCGCCGAAGTTCAGGGGGTCGCCGACGGCGTCCCAGGCTCCCGGGTCAGGACGGTCACGCAGACCAACAGATCCCTGTTTTCCGCCCTGATGGTCGAGAGAATAGCGATGTTCCTGGTGCTTGGACTGGTGATACTGGTTGCGGCATTCAATGTCTTCGGGTCGCTGCTGCTGGTGACGATGGAAAAAACGCGGGACATCGCCGTGCTGCGGAGCATGGGCGTGACCGCATCCGGAATCAGGTCGGTCTATTTCACCATCGGTTGGGTGATAGGCCTTACCGGCACCGTTTCCGGCCTGGCGCTCGGGCTGCTGACCTGCCTGTACATCAAGACGGCCGGCATCGCCCTGCCCCAGGAATACTACATCGAACGGCTGCCCGTCAGCGTCAGCGCGCTTGACGTGGCTCTCGTCGCCCTGGCCGCTCTCGGGGCTGCCCTGATCGCGACGATTTACCCGACTTCGGCGGTTGCATCGATGAGCCCGGCCGACGGTCTTCGAAACGACTAGGTGGCGACTTGGAAAACGAAAACAGACAGGCTCCGCTTCTTGAGGCATCCGGTCTTACAAGGATGTTTTCCCACGGCGGCCGTGAAATCAACGTCCTGCGCGGCCTGGATCTCGTTATGGAACCGCGTGAAATGACGGCGATACTCGGGAAGTCCGGTGTCGGGAAGAGCACGCTGCTGCATATCCTGGGGACAATCGACAAGCCGGACGGCGGTACCATACGATTCGACGGCATCGATGTTTTCAAGCTGGACGAACCGGGGCTTGCGGCATTCCGCAACAAGCGCATCGGATTCATTTTTCAGTTCCACCATCTTCTTCCTGAATTCTCGGCGTTGGAAAACGTGATGATTCCGGCGATAATCGGCGGACTGTCGCGCAGGGAAGCCGACGAACGCGCGACCGACCTGCTGACGACAGTCGGTCTTGAACACCGCATGACGCACCGCCCTTCGGAACTGTCAGGCGGCGAACAGCAGCGCGTGGCGCTTGCCCGGGCCCTTGTAATGCGCCCGATGCTCATCATCGCCGATGAGCCGACAGGAAATCTGGATGACGCCACCAGCGAGGAGGTTCACAACCTTTTCCTGGAAGTGAACGAACGGTTCGGGGTCGCCTTCCTTGTGGCGACCCACAACATGAAGCTGGCTGGAAGGATGCACAGGATTTTGAAGCTGGAAGACGGAAAAGTTCATCCCGTGGGGGGCGACGCTTGAAACGAACCCTTACGGTTGCTGCCCTGCTGTTGTTCGTCGCCGTGGCCTGTCCGGCCGCTGCCGAACCACTCCAGGCCAGGGCACCGGGCGCCGCTGAAATCGACCCGATCGAGGATGCGGAGCCTGAAGAGCCCGAGGAAGAAGCCCCCGCCCAGGCGGCCGCCGCGAGCGCGACCCCGGACGCGAAGATTATCCGCGAGGTTCGCTTCACCGGCCTGCTGAGAACCGATCGCGACACAGTGCTTCGCCGCGTCAAGTCAGGCGTGCTTTCGGAACTGGATCCGGCCCGGGTTTCACGCGATATCAAGGCACTTTACAAGACCGGTGCCTTCGAAACGATCCAGGCTCGCGCGATTCCGGAAGAAGATGGTGTCGTTCTGGTGTTCGAGGTGAAGGAATACCCGGCCGTTGCGGTCGTCAGGACGGAAGGCAACAAGAAGATCGACAACGACAAGCTTAAGGAGAAGATCGTCGTGCGGGAATCGACGATCCTCGACATGAGGAAGGTCGAGCGGTCGGTCGAGGCCATCAAGGCGCACTACGTCGAGGAAGGGTACTATCTGGCCGAGGTTTCCTATCGGCTGGATCCGAAGCCCGACAATGTCGTCGATGTCGTTTTTGTCATCCGCGAACACTCGAAGGTCAAAGTCAGGTCGATTGAATTCCTGGGGAACCACAACATCCCGGATCAGGACCTTAAGAAATTCATGCAGACCCAGGAAGGCGACCTGCTTTCAATCGTTTCCAGCAAGGGACTTTTCGCCAAGGAAAACCTTGAAATGGACGTTCGGCGGCTGGAATTCTTCTATAACACGAAGGGTTACGCCGAGGTCAAGATCGAGGAGCCGGTCGTGATGCTGTCCCGCGACCGCAAGCACATCGCCATCGCGATAACGATTCATGAAGGGCCGCAGTACAAGGTCGGCAAGGTTGACATCGGCGGCGACATCATCTTCCCGAAGGAAGACCTGATGAAGAAGCTGGCGTTGAAGGAAGGCGACATCTTCAACGCGGAAAACGTCCAGAAGGACGCTATGGGACTCCTGACGAAGTACAAGGACGAAGGTTACGCCTTCTGCAATGTCGGAAATACGACCAACATGGATCAGAAGAACCTGATCCTGGATTTCACGTACATCATCCAGAAGGGCGTCAAGGCCAGGATTACGCGAATCGACATCACCGGCAACGAAGGCACCAGGGACTGGACAATCCGCCGTGAACTGCGCGTCTATGAAGGCGACATGTTCAACGAGACGCAGATGAAACGTTCCGAGGCCAGGATTCGCCGCCTGGGCTTCTTCGAGGAAGTCGAGATTGTTCCCAGGCAGGGCGACGGACCGGATCAGGTAATCCTGACGGTGCGGGTCAAGGAGCGCCAGACCGGCGCGTTCTCGATCGGCGCGGGCTTCAGTTCGGTCGAGAACTTCCTGTTCCAGGCCCAGATCAGCAAGCAGAACTTCCTGGGACGCGGACAGTCGCTGCGACTGGAAGCAAGCCTGTCCAGCATCAGGAAGTACTTCGTCTTCTCGTTCGAGGATCCGAACTTCTTCGACTCCGAATGGACGTTCGGATTTTCCGCGTACAACCGCGACTACATCAATTACACGTACGACGAAAACTCGACCGGCATGAGCCTGACAATCGGCCGGCGCTTTGCCGACTATTTCTCGGTCGCGGCCACCTACAACCTCGAAATGGTGGATGTCAAGGCCGGCGGACAGGAGGACTTCTTCGACGTTCCCGTCGCCAACATGAACCTGAACGGATTGACCAGTTCAATCACGCTGACGGCCGCGTTCGACAACCGCGACGACCGCATGTTCCCGACGAAGGGCAACGTCACCAGCCTGAGCATGGAATGGGCAGGTTCGGAGATCGGATCCAGCTTTGATTACCTTCGGTTCCGCGCAAGTACCAAGCAGTACTTCCCGCTTTTCCTGGGCGCCGTTGGAAAGATCGCGCTTCGGTACGGTTACATTTTCAACCCGAAGGGCGGACCGGTTCCGATCTTCCAGCGCTTCCAGTGCGGCGGCATCTTCACGATCCGCGGATACGAGCAGGCATCCCTGGGCCCATCGATCCCCGTCGGGGCCAGCCGCGACCCGGCATCCTCGCTGTCGTACTTCACGATTGGCGGCAACAAGGAACTGATCGTCAACTTCGAAGTCGAATTCCCGATCCTGAAGGCGATGGGAATCAAGGGTGTCGTGTTCTTCGACGCCGGCAACGCTTTCGACGATACGGAATGGCCGAATCCGCTGAACTTCCAGCTTGCGGCCGGCCTTGGCATCCGGTGGTGGTCACCGATCGGACCGCTGCGTTTCGAGTGGGGTTTCCCGATCAATCCGCGCGAGGGAGACCCGCCGGTCGTGTTCGAGTTCAATATCGGCGCCTTCTGACGTATGCGGGCGACACTTAATACGGAATCGACCAGTTATGAGCAAGCCACTTATCCTTGTCACGAACGATGATGGAATCCTTTCCACCGGACTTGATCCGCTTATCAGGGCCGCCGAAGCCCACGGAGAGGTCTGGGTCGTGGCGCCGGACTCCGAGAAGAGCGGCGTTTCCCATGCGATCACCCTGACCGAGCCGCTGCGATACACCCAGGTCGGCCAAAGGCGCTTCGCGCTTAACGGAACACCGGTTGACTGCGTGTTCATCGGCTTGAACCACATTCTGCCGCGACGGCCGGACTTCGTCTTTTCCGGCGTGAATCGCGGGCCCAATCTTGGTTTCGACGTGCTTTATTCGGGCACGGTCGGGGCCGCCATGGAAGGAACCATACAGAAGGTTCCATCGGCGGCATTCTCAATGGTTTCAAGGGGTTCATTCGACTTCAATGAGATCGGGGCCGCCGTGGATTCAATGGTCGCCAGGATTGTCTTGAATGGTGTCCCGGACGGGGTCACGCTGAACGTCAACATACCGGATCGGACGATTGGCGAATTCAAGGGGTTCAAGGTCACCAGGCTCGGCAACCGCCAGTATTCAAACGAGGTTCTTACGCGCGAGGATCCGCGGGGCGGCAAGTACCTGTGGGTGGGTGGGACGCGCGTCACGAACGAGCTTTCCCCGGATTCGGATACCGGCGCGGTCGCCGAAGGCTGGGGGTCGATCAGCCCGGTCAGCCCGGATTTGATGGCCCATCACGCAGTCAAGCACCTGGCCTGGGCAAATGTCCCGGACGATCAGGAATGACTTTTCAGGGAGGCTGAAGATGCACGAAGACAGACGCGTCGATGACCCGATTGAGCAGCTTGTCCGCGACAACATCCGCTGCATTCCCGACTTCCCGAAGCCGGGCATCCTTTTCCGCGACATCACGACCGTCCTGGAACAGCCCGAGGCGTTCCAGGCCGCGCTGGGATTCTTTGCCGAAGCGGCCGAAAAGCACGGCGCGACCAAGATCGCCGGCATCGAGTCGCGCGGCTTCGTGTTCGCGGCGCCGGTCGCGGCCGACCTTGGCCTGCCGCTGGTGCTGTTCCGCAAGCCGGGCAAGCTTCCCTTCAAAACCCGCAGCGTGAAGTACACACTTGAATACGGAACGGACACCATCGAGGTTCACGAGAACTCGATTCAACCCGGCGACCGCGTCATGATTATCGACGACCTGCTTGCGACCGGCGGCACCATGTCTGCCGCGGTGCGGCTGGTCCGCGAGATGGGCGCCGAGGTGGCGGTCGCGGCGTTCATGGTCGAGCTTCCGTCCGAACTGAACGGACGCGCCAGGCTGGCCGACGTCGAAATCGAGTGCATGACCGCCTTCTGACCGAAACCGCTGACCTTAACCCCCTTGACGTAACACCGGTGCGCCCGATTCGGATACAATCGCAAGGTCTTTATCCGCGGGTAGCTTCCCGATGTTCGCAATCAACGCCCCGCTGCGCAGCCACGAGGACGTCGAACGGCTGGTTTTGGCCGGGGCGGATTCCTTTTACTGCGGGCTGAACGACGCGGCCGGGACAAGCGGCGGCGGGGGCCTGAACCAGCGGCAGAGCGACCGTTCCAGCTTTTCAGGCATCGCCGACCTGCAGCGGGCCGTAACCCTGGCCCACAAACTTGGCCGCGAGGTCTTCATCGCTATCAACACGCGCCTGCTTACTGACACCTATGTTGACCGGTTCACGCGCCAGCTCGACATCGCCGCCGACCTTGGCCTGGATGCGGTAATCGTCGGATCCATGAACGGCCTGATGATCGCGCGCGAAAGGCACCCTGAAATGAAGCTTGCCGGCAGCGTCGGACTTGGCGTCCTGAATTCGCGGTCGGCCAGGTTCTGGGCCGACCTGGGCGTTTACCGGGTTATCGTGTCGCGGCACCTGACGCCGCGCGAAATTGCGATGGTCTGCGACGGCGCGCCCGACGTCGAGGTCGAGGCATTCCTGATGAACGGCAAATGCGGCAATTTCGACTCGATGTGCGGGTACGACTATTACGACCCGGCCGGCGCGATGGCCAATTTCACCGGGTGCGTGTTCGTCGCCGACCGGAACGTCACCAGGTACCGGCGATACGCGTGCGGCGCCTGCGCCCTTTCGGACTTCGGGACCAGGCCGAACTTCGCCGCGGCCAAGATCATCGGACGCGACTTCGACGTGGAATCGGTGACAAAGGCGACCGAACTGACTTTCAAGGTCAGGGCTGCGCTCTTTTCGGGCATGCCCGCGCCCGAATTCAGGGAATTCTCGATGGCGGCCTATCGCGATGTTTACGGCCGGCCATGCGAACGGAACTGCCACTATCCCGACGAAGGATTCCCGGGGGGCGGCGACGCATTCACGGCGTCGGCCGGCGACGAGGGCTGCAGCAGTTGCGAAGGCTGCGACGGCTGCGGGGGTGGAACATGGTAATCGAACGCGCCCTGTTCCCCGACATGACCCGCGACTTCGGCGACTTCCAGAAGTACTGCCGCCTGCTCGATCAGGGGCGCGGCGGCCCGGACGGCCGGCCCAGGTTCACAAGGATATACGGCGGCGCCGAGTTCTGCGTCAACCGCCTGCCTTCAGCGGCGATGACGGCGGCGGTCGCGGCCATGTGCGGCGACAGCGGCCTGAAGTTCACCCTTGTCCTGCCACCCGTCCATGACACGTCGTTTTCGAAGGTGGATCGGATTGTCGCGATGATGCGGCCCGGCACCGAGATAGTCATCAACGACTGGGCGATGTTGGAACCGGCCCTTGCGGCCGGATGCGTGCCGGTGATGGGTCGCGCCCTGAACCGGCTCGTGCGCGATCCAAGGATCGGATCGGACGGACGCACACCGCAACAGATTGAATTCCTTCAGACGTCGCAGGCGCACCTTCCGATGGTCCGCGAATTCATCAAGGGCCGCGGCATCGCCCGCCTCGAACTCGACAACGTCCGCCAGGGCCTGGCGCTCATGCCCGACGACGGACTGCCAGCCAGCCTGTACACCCCGTGGACGCTGATATCGGTTTCCAGGTTCTGCGGATCCGCCTATGCGGCCCACTGCCCCGGCAAGCCCTGCTTCGCGACCAGGACGTTTGTCGAGGGCGTGCCGATCATCGCCGACGGTACATGCACGTTCTGGTTCAACGCGGGCATGCCGCGCGAAATGGCCGGGATCGACCGCCTTGTACACGTCACCGGGCCTGAAGGCCTGGGCTGGCTTGTGGACGAGCTTTCGCACCCCGCCTGGGACGAAGTCGAGATGCCGCGCCTGCAGTCGGGTGGCGAGGTCGCGGTGAACGACCCGGTCGAGCGCATCGTCCTGCAGGCCCTGACCGACGAGTTCAAGTCGGTGTGCCACATCGGCTGCGGCTTTGGCGCGCACCTGGAAGTCCTTGACCGCATGGCGAAAATGCTGACCGGGGTCGATGCTTCGATGACCGCGCTGGACATTGTCAGGCGCCGCGTCCCTTCGGCGAAGCGCATTTGCGGAACGGCGGCCGACATCGCCGGCGGCCCGTTCGACCTGGTGCTGGATCCGGGTTTCCTCAACGACAGCCCCGACAGGCCGGCGGCCGCGCGCCGGGTCGTCGAATCCCTGGCCGATGGCGGGCTGTACCTCACTTCGGCGGCAGACGAAGACCTGGACGAACTGAAGATCCTGTTTGTCGATTCGCTGGCCTTCGTATGGCAGCACAAGTCGGCCGTCACTGGCCGCAACCTGGTTCTGCTGCGCCACGCAAAGCCCGACCACGACGCCGAATGCCGCCTGGCCGGCCTTGTCGAGGCATTCCTTAACAAAGGTTTTGACAGTCACGACATCGACTTTGTTGATCTGACCGCTTTCGCGGGCCGAACTCCGGCGGCGCCATCGTTGACCACCTGGATTTCAGTCACGGCAGGGCACAAGCTGGCTGATCTGGGGTTCAAGTACCTTTGGCGCGAACTCGAGGGCGAAGGCCGCACGATGTTCCGCCTGGCCCACGCCGACTACCGCATCGAACTTGAATTTTCGCCGGTGTCCCAGAACCGCCCGTCGTACCGCAACTGCGGCGCCCACAACGTCGCCTATCACGGCAATCCGCCCGACATGTCCACCCTGGACGCCGCCATCGACATCCTTGCCCCGCTGGCCTGACCGAATGCTTCATTCAACGGACCCGGCTTAAAAGGTTCTTCTTTGAAAACGGGATTGTTCCGAGATTCAGAAGCAGTACCCTGGCGGACACGCTTCTGCACTCACGAAGCGCAGTCCGTAATCGATTATTCGGTTTTACATCCACCCTGCAGAGTATAGAATCGACGCGCCGACTCATGATTCCGGGAATCGTCCTTGATGATGGAGTCCGAGTCGCATCTTCGTGTATTGGCGAGAATCCGGGCAAATGACAAAAACTGTTCGTGAATGGACACTTCATCAGGAGATCGGGCGAGGCGGCATGGGCGTCGTTTTCAAGGCGACTCACCGGTTTCTTCCTGATGTCTGGGCCGTCAAGGTCATGCGTCCCGAGCTTTGCGAGGATGAAGAATCCCGCCAGCGATTCCTGTCCGAAGTGATGGTTCTGTCTCGACTTAGACATGAAAACATCATTGAGATTCAGGCCCCCTTCGAAGAGGATGGCCATCTCTACCTTCCCATGGAGTATCTGACCGGAAACTCGCTGGAGCAGATGCTGAAAGCGGATGGTTCCAGGTGGCCGCATCTTCGCGCCATTGACGTTATTGCACAGGCGGCCCGGGGACTTGGCCATGCGCACAGGCAGGTGCCGCCGGTGCTTCATCGGGATATCAAACCAAGCAATATCCAGGTCATGGAAGATGGACGCGTGAAAATACTGGACTTCGGCCTGGCCAGAACCATTGGCGAAAAGTCCATCACGGCAACCGGCAAGGCGGTCGGCACTCCGGCTTACATGGCCCCGGAGTCTCTCAGTGGACGCAAGGCCACCCCGCAGTCCGATGTCTTCAGCCTTGGGATCGTCCTTTACCGATTGCTGTGCGGACGCCTTCCGTATGACATGCCGGAGGAGGATTCTTCCATCCACGCGGTATTCGCCGCAGTTTTCCGCGGTATTGACAAGGGCATTCCCGATGTACGCGAATTCGCCCTGGACATACCACCAAGGCTGGCCAGGCTGACCATGCGGGCACTTTCCGTCGTGCCGGAATCCCGCCCCCTGGACGGTGCAGAGTTCGCCAGCCTGCTTATAGAATCCTGTGGCGGGGTAACCGCGGATGAATCAATAACAACCACGCCGCCATCAATCGAAACGAAACCAGGGTCGGACGCAACCGGGCGCCCTCGCGTCATCAGCCAGGGCAAGGACGCCACAAGGCTTGGAATCGACATTGAAAACCTTGACGTAAGGACTTCAAGGCCAGTCCCGGTGCAACGGGAACACATGGATGCCGATCATTCCCTTTTGAACCTGCCCGGTCGTCTGGATCTCCTGTCGTCTTCAGATCGTGGCCGTGGCAAATCGATCGAAAAGGCAACCCACGAGGACAGAATTGACCGAAAACCGATTGCTGACCTTGCGGATACCGTCTTTGATGAAAACCGGTTTCGCCCGGGAAAGACAGTTCGTGTTGCTGTGTTCTTAGTTATTGCAGCAGTCCTGTCCGTGGCGTCCATCTGGATGTACTTCGCGCTGAAGCCAGTAATTGCGACGCCGGAACAATGCAAGGAAGCCTGCGACAGGAAGCTTGGGCTTGTTGCAGCGGAACAGAACGGCAATGGCTCTGTTGATCCGGTTGACAAGGTGAACGAGGCGTTCGATAAGGAAGTTCAGAAACAGGAGATGATTCTGGGAAACGCAATTGCGGCAATCCAGACTGAATGTGATGAGGCGTTCGAAGCATTAGTAGATAAAAAGGAAATTGAGGCTGCTGCCGCAATATGCGACGTACACAAGGCAGCAAAGGCAGAGGAGATGGCCCCGATTTTTGAGGAACTCAGGGTTAACAGGGAAAAGGCCGTCAACGCCGCCATGAAGCTGCGAGATGAAAAGGCAGCGCACAGAGACGCGGAACTCGCCGTATGCACCGATGAGTGCATAATTTCCAGGACTAAAGAATCCACAGCGCTCTGCAGGATTGCAGCCACATCCCTCGACGAGTTCAACGCGTGCATATGATTCTGCCGTAACCTTTACCCCGGCCCGACATGTCAACCCTGGACGCCGCCATCGACATCCTTGCCCCGCTGGCCTGACGCCCTGGCGCGGCCTTCCGCTTGCAAATTTTGGGTTATATCGTAAACTTTTGCCAGTTTCGGAGAATGTTTCATGTATAACCGAAAAATCTACGACACCCAACTTTCCAAACTGAAGGGGCTGCCACTGGTTAAAGTCCTGACCGGCATTCGAAGGGTTGGAAAGAGCACGATCCTTCGAATGTTCCGTGACCGTCTGCTTCAGGACGGAACGCCGCCGGACGATATTCTTTATCTGGACATGGAGCGGATGGAATTCGCAAATATCCTCGATGCGGCTGCACTGCATCAGCTTGCGGCATCCCGCCTGGCCCACAACGGAAGGCCACGGTTTCTGTTCATTGACGAAGTCCAGCAAATCGCGGGATGGGAGCGTGCAATCAATTCACTTCTGAATGAAGGCGGCATCGACATTTACCTGACCGGCTCCAACGCGAGTCTGCTGTCGTCCGAACTCGCCTCGCTGCTCACCGGGCGCTATGTTGAAATTCCCGTCTATCCCCTGTCCTTTGCAGAATACGCCACATTCAGGGGCGTACCTGCCGACACGGCCCTGTTCCAGGAGTTCCTGATCCGGGGCGGCATGCCCGGCCTTCACATGATGACGAATGACGAGGAGGTCATAAGGCAGTACCTTGGCTCCCTGATCGACAGCGTGGTCCTTAAGGACGTGGTCGGCCGGTACTCGGTCAGGGACGTCGATCTGCTTCAACGACTGACAGCCTTTCTTGCCGACAACTCGGGCAACGTATTCTCGGCCAAGCGCATCGCCGACTTCATGAAAAACGAACGACGCAGCGTCGGCGTCGAAACCGTTTACAACTACATCTCATACCTGATTTCGGCATTCCTGATCCATCGCCTGCCACGCTTCGACCTGAAGGGCAAACGCTTCCTTGAAGTCAGTGAAAAGTACTACTTCGCGGACATGGGACTGAAGAACGCCCTTATCGGGTACAGGCATTCCGACATCAATGCGGCACTGGAGCTGGTCGTCTTCCTTGAACTGAAGCGGCGCGGGTACACCGTCAGCGTCGGGCGCCTGGGCGATGCCGAAATCGACTTCATCGCCGAGCGCTCGGGCGAACGGATGTACATCCAGGTTTGCTATCTGCTGGCGGACGAAACCGTGTCCGCGCGCGAATTCGGCCCGCTTGAGGCTTTGCGGGACAACTATCCAAAATTCGTGCTGTCAATGGATCAGATTGGCGGCCGGGACCACAACGGCATCCAGCGCCTTTACCTTCCCGACTTCCTGCTGGCCGAAGCCATTCCTGCCTGAACGAACGGATTGCCCGTCGTTGGTGCCGACGCATCACACGGCCTGTACGGAAATGTGGCAAACACTACCGGGTGGCGGCGAATCATGTTTGGGATTGTCAACAACAAATCCCTGATTTTAATCCAAATTGACCGGGGAATCCCCAAACGTCAAGGACGGCGGCGGCGAATTCGCGGAGATCGGAATAGCGGAGCGTCGCCCACGGATCAAGCGGGGTTTTCTGGGCGTTTACGATCACAAGGTCGCCGCCCGACTGGAGCGTGATGGCCGGGATGGACGCGGCCCACATCGGTGCAAAAGACCGAAGTTCCCGTCGGATCACCGCGCGATCATGGCTGTTCTTGAAATATGAAGAGGGAAGCAAAGGCATCCAGTCGAACAGTCAAATTGAGCGAATATCACGGACGGATCCCGACGCCATCACGTATCCTGCGATGCTCCCGGACATTTGAAGCCTTCCACTTCATCATTGGATGATCCACCAGCAAGGCGAGCATCCTGGCATCGGATGTCACCAGTTCCGGCGCAATCTCGCCACGTTCATTCAACCTGGTCAGGAATTCCATATGTTCACCCGGAAGCGGAAGCAATTGGGTCATCCGTTCCCGACACTCATCAACCAACCCCTGTAACCACACCTGAATGTTGGACTTATCGGGCGCCATTCCGCGGGACAGAACCGGCAGCAAGCTGGAATGTATTTCCTGCATTTCGAACTGGATGTCGTCAACCGACACCTTGCGCCAGTCCCTGCGATTCCATGCCCCATAGACAATGAAGGCAAGCCGCAGCCGTTCCAAATCCCAATCATCCCGTCGAAGCATCTGCACCGCATCGAACAAGTCCCGGCTTGCATGACGCGCCAGCAAGGCCACCAGTTTGGCGCCAACAAGTTCGTGCCGATCGACGACAGCAATGTTGGTGACCTGTGTGTCGCCAAGCACCTGCGAATCAAGTCGCTCGGGGGACCACAATGGAATCCGAAGCATGAAGTTCAAATCAATGGACAGATGACTGTTTCGACCGTTGACATCCCTGTATGCCATCCGCCACTTTCCGCCAGCATGGGCGCCGGGAACACGTCGCGGCACGAAGCCCTCGCGCTGACATATCCCCTCAATGGCCCGCTCAACCAGAGGCCGTTCAATCATCATCGCATCCCGGTTGGCCGATCCGATGTAATTCAGGTCAATATCAACCGAAAGCCGTGGAATTCGCAGCAGGAAAAGATTCAGCGCCGTGCCACACTTCAATACAAGGCGTCCCTCGAGTCCCCGATACCCTGACAACGCCTTGAGCACACCAAGCAGACGAAGGGACTTCTCAAGGGCTTCCTCGGGGAATCCGGTTGTCCCGGCAACCTTCCGAACGTCTTCGCGCGTCAGATTCAACCCGGTTCCTCCCAGGTTCGATCAAGGATTGCCCCAGGCACCACAAGATTCCACCTCTTCACCAGCCTGCCGCCACGTTGACGACCGGGCCCCATATAGCTGGGTTGTCTGGGCGAACGTTCCTGAAGAGCCGCCAGATGAATTTCTTCAATCGGAAGATCCCCTTTGCGGGTTTCCAGATAAAATCCGGTACGCGCCACTGTCAGGGAATCACGCCGCACGGCATCCTCGACAACCCGATCGACATCCAGGAATTCGATCGAGTCCAGGGACATAAAAACTTCTTCCCATCCGCCTCCGAATTGGGGCAGGGATATCACATCCACCAGAGTCCTTTCCAAGGTAGTGACTCGAACGGTGCCCCCAGCATTTCGTTCTTCGACGACGCCGTGGTCGATTCCCGTATGCCAGCCTGGAACGCCTCCGGTCACGGGCACGAAATCCTGGCCACGAAAGGTGAATGGACGCCGCCTGGCTGCGGTCAGATACTGGTATCGGTTGTGAATCGTATGGGCACGCCCATGAAACTGCAGCGCCGCGTGAAAGGCCACAACAGCGTCGTCAGAAAGGCCCATAGTGACCAGAAAGGGATCAACGGGCACGGTTTCTGGCGTGTATCCATAAGGAACCGCAGCCAGCAATCCCCGCCTTATGCGAACAATATTGCCCTGCCGAACGTGATAGGCCAGCAAAGAATTGAAGGTCTGCACGTTGGCGGAGCCTTGTTCCCGATGGGCTTGCTGAAAATCACCCACGGTGAACACCGGGTGTGTTGCCAGAAAATCTCGTACCCACATGATAACCGACTTTGTGTTACGCGCTTCAACTTGTAATATTATTACCAACAACGGTACTTGAAGTCAAGTCAGGGAGATGTTACTTAGCTTTGCTGCAAGGCGACCGCACCATGATCACGTGCTTGAGATCTGATTACCTGACCGGATCCAGGTCGTCCTTGGCGTAGCCGGTCAGCTCGGTATAGCCGACGCCGGTAACCGGAAGCCCACCGTTTGTTCCCGTGATGGTCGTGGCGCCTTCCCAGTAGTTCTGGGCGATGTTGAACATCTCCTGGTCATCGACGTGCGTCAGGACCTGAAGGTTCCAGTCGCCCTTGGCAATGGTGATGTCCCAGTCCAGGGGATAGACGCCATTTGTCCACGGGCTTGTCCAAGTGCGCTTCGGTGTAATGTGGAAATCGTCAAAGCCGTGGAGTTCGGTCGCCGTCCCGTCGGCCTCGATGATGGTGCCGGCCTGCTCGCACAGGACGCCGTCCCAGTCCGTGAACTGGAAAAGCATGATTTCGCGGTTGTCGTCGAGTTGGATGCTCCACCAGTCCCAACCCTTGAAATCCACCATGTCGAACTGGCCCCACTGGTGGTCCATCCATGCCTGTCCGGTCACTTCCACGTCGCCGTCCGGTGTCGAAATCGTGCCTTCGGCCGCCATCCGAGTGTAGCTGTAGTAATAGCTGGTTCCGCCGGTGTCGGCCATCGGTATGAAACCGTCCCCGCCGTGCAGCGTCGCGCGCTTCTTCGGCGTCACGATCAGGTCGATCACCCATGGCGAGGCCAGGCCGTTCTTTTCCATGCCTTCCGGAATCACGCCGACGATATGGTCGTTGCCGAAACCGTCCATCTCGAACCGGCAGTTATCGACATCCAGCACGGTCGGCTCGTTCGTCCATTCGTTTGTACTCAGGCCGATGGCATCGTTGTGGAAGTGGACGCCCGCCGTTGCATCCAGCACCGCAACATGGCACATGTACCCGACGCCCGGAACACCGAAAAACACTTCGTAGTCGTATTGAAAAATCGTGACCTCAAAGCCGAATTCACGGTCGGAACCGGCAACGTGCCCGGTGTAGTACCACCACTCGCAGCGGTCATCATGGAACCCGGCGTCGTCCGGGAACTTCACGTCGGTCGGGACGCATTCACCCGCGTTGCAGAATGATCCGTCGCCGCACTGGGTTCGCTGGACCTGACCGTCCACAACTTCGACGCGCACGTCGTCCTCGCAGTACGGGGCCACCGGCTCGACGATGCCTTCGTCACATCCGGCCACAAGAAGCACCGCGGAAAAGGCCACACGAAGTCTGTTGGTCATGCCACGCCCGCATCCAAACGATGCGCCATTATCGATTTTCGTCCGGAAGGTTACAAGACTTCAGGCATCAACACGGTGAAACACTTTCTTTACGCATGCCGATACTTCGCAGTAACCCGCCACCCGAGATCAGAGGTTGACTCATGACCTATTTGCAGACTAAATTAAGACCTGTCACATTCTTCGGTGCTGCCATGAAGTATTCGAACCAGATCAAGCCGATAAGCTACCTGAAGGCACACGCGGCCGAGCTTATCCGCGAAATCAACAAGTCCGGCGAACCCCTGATCGTCACGCAGAACGGGGAAGCAAAAGTGGTCGTCCAGGACATCACGAAGTACGACCAGGAACAGGAAACGCTGGCCCTGCTGAAGATCCTTGCGCTGGGCATGCGCCAGGTCGAGGAAGGAAAGGTTGTCCCGTTTGAAGAGGTGTTCGATGAACTCCGGGCCGATCTTGAAGGCAGGATCGAATGATGAATCAGGATGCATCCAGGACTCCACCCAGTTTCACAATCAGGCTTACCAGGGAAGCCCAGGACGATGTCGCACAGATAGTCGATTTTTTGTTCATGCGCGAAGGTCGGGGCACCGCCGACAGGATTCTGGACGGCCTTGAAGAAACAATCCATTCCCTTGCACAACACCCAAACCGTGGTTCCCGCCCGCCCGAACTGGCTGAAATCGGCGTCAGGGAATTCCGGGAAGTGTTTTTCAAACCGTACCGGATAATCTATCGAGTGTTCCCGGATCAGATTGTCGTGATGCTTGTTTCGGATGGCCGCCGTGACATGAGGACCCTGCTGTCGCGCAGGATGCTGGCGCCCTAGAACTGCAGGTCGCGTTCACCCTTTTCGATTCTTTCCAGGCGGGCAATCAATTCGGTCTTCTGGTCACCTTCAGGCATCTTCGCCAATTCGTCGGCGATCAGCTTTTCGCCCTTTTCCTTCACTTCCGGGGACGCGTAATCGACGATGTATTCCTTTAACGTCATCAACGCGTTCGGGGTGCAGAACCGCTTGATGAAACCGGGAATCGCGAATTCCATGAAATGCTCGCCGGTGCGGCCCTTGCGATAGCACGCGGTGCACCACGACGGGATCTCGTTCATGTCGGTCAACTCGCCGACGACCTCGTCCAGCGAGCGGCAGTCGCCGATGCGGAACTGCTCTTTCTTAAGGTCCTGTTCTTCGTCTGCACATGAATAGGCTCCGATGCCGATCCGCGTGCCGGCGTCGATCTGGCTGCATCCGAAATCGATCAACTCGCGCCGCAGCTTGGCTGGTTCACGCGCCGTAAGGATCATGCCGACGTACGGGACCGACAGGCGCAGTATCGCAATCAGGCGCTTGAAGTCGTGATCGGAAACGGCCCACTGCGGGTCGAACGCGCGGTTGCTGGCATCCTTGATGCGCGGGAAGCTGAAAGTGTGCGGGCCGACGTGATAACGCTCTTCCAGGTGGATGGTGTGCGCCAGCATCCCCAGTGCCTCGAAACGCCAGTCGTAAAGGCCGAAAAGTGCCCCGATGCCGACGTCGTCGCAGCCGCCTTCCATGGCACGATCCTGGCCGTACAGGCGCCACAGGAAATCGGACTTCGGCCCATGCGGGTGCATCACCTTGTATGTCGGCAGATGGTACGTTTCCTGGAAGATCTGGTACGTGCCGATGCCGACCTTTTTCATCTTCCGATAGCCTTCCACGTCCAGCGGGATGCAGTTCATGTTGACGCGCCGGATCTCGCCGTTCTTGTTCTTGGTCGAGTAGATGACCTCGACGGTGTGCGCCAGCACGTCCACGTCGTAATCGGGATGCTCGCCGAAATCGACGACAAGGCGCTTGTGACCCTTGTCAATCAGCGCCGTCACCTCGGCCCGCAGTTCGTCGTCGGTCAACGTACGCCGGACGACATCCTTGTTGGCCGCGCGGAACCCGCAGTACAGGCACGAATTGACACACTTGTTGCCGACATAAAGCGGCGCGAACAGCACAATGCGGTTTCCATACACGGTCTTCTTCAGCGTCCGAGCCGCCTGGAACATCTCTTCCTGAAGGTCGGGATCCGTCACCGAAAGCAGCGCCGCCATCTCGTCAAGTTCCAGGCGCTTCTTGTCCATGGACTTCGCCAGGATGCGGCGGACCTCATCGGCCATGGCCGGGGGTCGCTTCAGCAACTCCTCGATATACTCTGTCGGGATGAAATTTGTCAGGCCGGTACTGTCGGGACGGATCATCATCAATCTCCCTGGAGGCGAGGTTTCGCCATAAGCGACTTCACCTGTACGCCCGGGAGTTTTCCGATTTTGCCGGTCAGGGCGCTCATGCGCTCGACAGAGGTGTCGGTGATAAGCGTTATGATGCTTACGCCGCGATCGTGATGGGGCAGGCCCATGCGGCCGATGACCTCGTCGCCGAACTGGGATATCAGTTCATTGATGGTCGCGACCGGCGTAACCTGCGGATCCAGGATGATCGAAACGGTACCGAGCCTCTTTTCCACCGGAAACTCCCGTGAATCAGAAATGCCATGGGAATAGTAGGTCGTTTGCAGGCCAGGCGCAAGCCGCGGCGTGAATCCGCCTTGTTATTCGGCGGGTTCGGAAATGGGCACTTCAATGGTGTGAAGCAGTTCGTTATCGACACTGACGATGCGAATCACCATCCTGTCGCAGCCGGTCTCGACGATCCCGAACGCGTGCTTGCCATACAGCCTGAACCAGGGTTCGAACCAGCCTTCCGGGGCCGGGCAGGCCTGATCATCTTCGGTCGCCGCATCAAGCCCGCCGCCGACGCCGCCGATGATGAACGTGTTGACGCCATCGACCACACCGTACTCGACGCCGTGCATGTGCCCGTGAAACGACGCCTGGACACCGGCGTCGCGAAGCATCGGGATCATCGCCGTCTGAAGGCACTGCTCTCCGTTGTAATCGCAACCCGGCCACTCGATCACCCAGGCCGGCTGATGAATGAAGAACAGCTTCCACGTGGCCGTTCCAAAATCGCGCGACTCAAAGCGCTGGCGGAAGAACCCGACCTCGCCCCAGTCCGAATCCGGCATTGAAATATAGAAATCCCGCACCCATCCGCCCCCAATCCACATGTTGCCGATGCGCCGATCCCAGTATGCCTCGGCCATTCCCGACTTGACGTCGTACGGATCCGTGCTTCCCTGGGGAAGTACGAACGATTCAAAGAACTTGACCACGTTCTTGTCGTCGTGGTTGCCGGGAACGGCCCACAGGTTCACTCGACTCGCAAGAGACCTGACCCCGTCGAAGTACTGGGTGTACTCTTCCGGCAGTGCTTCATGGGCGACATCACCGACACAGATTCCGAACTCCACACCCTCGGCCAACGCAATTTCCGACATCTTTTGAAGGGTTTCCACCGTGTTATGGGCGTCGGCATAGACCAGGAACTTCATCCTGCGCGGCACATCCGGCATAGTCCTGAATGTCAGATCGACGGTTCTTGTTTCACCGACGCCGGCCGAATAGGTGACCTCCGTGTCCGATGGAAGGCCCGACAGCCTTACTTCATACTGCCCGTTCGCGTCGGCCAGGCCACATTCCGTGCCCGACCGGTCGCCCACCGACCAGTTGACGCAACCCTGCTGGTCGGTTCTTTCGGCCACCATCCAGACGATTGTCGCCCCGTCGCGATCAGCCATCTGGATGAACGGGCCGCGCATGAAGGTGTCGTCTTCAATCTTCGTCCATGGCGCGACGGCATCCTGAACCTGGCAACCGTCGGGCCATTCGAATTCATGCACGTCGGCGACAACTTCGGAATCGGCATCGGCCGAATCGCAGTCCATGGCGCAAACATCTTCATCGTCAACGACATCCGCGTCGTGAACGACGGAATCGGAATCACCGCCATCGGGAACGACCGCCGAATCGGGCGCGACATCAATCCCCCGATCATCGGTCGAGTCCTGCCGCGGCACATCGATTCCCGCATCGCCGCCCGCATCGCTGACGATATCGCCGCCCAGGTCCGGAACTGACGATCCACCGCCGCATCCGGGCGTGAAAGGCGCCACAAAAAGCAATCCGACAAGAATCACGAACCGGACTTCAAATTCGCGCAATTTCAAAAACCTCGAAAGGGAAACCAGGCTGAAGCCATTATCCATATCACCACCGGTCTGACAACCGCAGGTTGTTTGCCGGGTGATTGCCTGACACCGGGAGCATGGTATAACTTGATGGACTTTTCAGGTCGTGCAGATGAAGGTTTTTCCAGGAGCGATCGTGCCGACGCTTGCCGGGATCATTGTCATAAGTGGATGCGGGGGCGCGGGCGACACGTCCGATGAACTCCTGCCGCCGGGAACCCAGACGACACATCTGGAAACGTACCGTCCACAGCTTCATTACACGCCGGCGTACGGGTGGATGAACGACCCGAACGGCCTGATATGGCACGCTGGAACCTGGCACATGTACCACCAGTATATTCCGGGCGAGTACGTCATCGACCGGATGAACTGGGGCCATGCCACAAGCACGGATCTGGTCCGCTGGGAATACCGGCCGGTCGCCATATCCACGAACCCCGAACTCGGCATGGCATATTCGGGGTCGGCCATCGCGGATCCGGACAACACAACCGGCCTTTGCACCGGCGACCCGGCCGACTGCATACTGGCCTTTTTCACGCACAGCCTGATGCTGGGCGGCGACCAGAAGCAGAGCCTGGCGGCAAGCAGCGACGGCGGCCTGACGTTCGTGGAATACGGCGACAACCCGATCATGGCGAATCCCGGCAAGACCAATTTCCGTGACCCGAAGGTATTCATGTTTGACGAATCGCAGGCCAGCGCGCGCGCAAGCCGCATCGGGCCTGTCGCGACGCAATGGAACATGGTGCTGGCCCAGGGCAAACAGATTGGCCTTTATGTATCGGGGAACCTGATCGAATGGCAGCCCCTTTCGACGTTCGACAACAACCCGGACTGGACAGGCGGAGTCTGGGAGTGTCCGGATTTATTCAGGATGCCGGTTCAGGACGAGCCCGGCGCTTTCAAGTGGGTTCTGATTACAAGCGTGTTCGACGGGGCGCCCTGGGACGGCTCCGGCGTCATGTACTTCACCGGTGATTTCGACGGGACCACGTTCACGCCCGATGACCCGGATCTTATGCCGCGCTGGCTGGATCACGGACCGGACTTCTACGCGGCGCAGACGTTTGCGAACGTGCCCGACAGCGACGGGCGGCGCATCCTGATTGCCTGGATGAACAACTGGAAGTACGCGATGGGCATCCCCGCGATGCCGTGGCAGGGCGCGATGGCGATTCCCAGGCAGTTGAACCTGGTCAGGGACGGCGACGGGACCCTGACACTGACCCAGGCGCCCGTGAGCGAGTTCAAGTCGCTGCGCAGGGGGCGCGTCGTCGAATTGACGGACATCACCTCCGGATCGGCCGCCCTGCCCGTTCATTCTTCGGACACCGGCATGTACGAAATCGATATAACGGCCCCGCGCTGGGACAAGTGGTCGATCGGCATTGCCTCGATGACCGCCCTGATGCAGCCGGACGGCGCCGAAATGGACCCGATGCCGATAACCGAAAACGCCCGGGTCGAGATCGGCATCGACAACGGCATCCTTTCGATTGACCGCACCGGCGCGATTTGCGACGAATGCCCAGCTTCCATGGAGCGGATTTTCACGGCCATTCTGGAAACAGGGTTGTACGGGGACGGTACCGCGCTTTCGCCGCATAAAGCCGGCCTGATTCAGGCTGACTACCTTGTCACTCTGAAGATCATCGTCGATCGTTCAGGCGTCGAGGTCTTCGCAGACGACGGCCGCACGACCATGACCGCCCAGGCGTTCCTTCCCGGCCCCGCGTTCACAGTCACGCTTGAAACACCGGAAGCCACGCCGGATCGCCCGGTCATCTTCGACAGCATCGACTTGTACGAACTGTTTTCGATCTGGGCGGTGCCCTGAGTTCCCGTCATCGGCTGACCGACCCGCAGCCCCCTTGACATCGATGCCGCGCAACCAAACCATGACAAAAGCAGTCCTGATTTGACAACTCTGAAATTGAGGAATTTGAAATGAACAATACAAACGAAAACCCGATTGTTTATGGTGTTGCACCGCTGGTTGGCCGCATTCTGCTTGGCGTGCTTTTCCTGATGGCGGGCATCGGAAAGATATCCGGCTGGGAAGGAACCGCCGGATACATGGCTTCTGTCGGCATGCCCTTTGTCCCGCTGTTCCTGTTCGGCGCGATCGTCCTGGAGGTCGGCGGCGGCCTGAGCCTTCTGCTGGGCTTGAAGGCCCGTCTGGGCGGGCTGCTCCTGGCCATGTTCCTGGTTCCCACCACCTTGATTTTTCACGCCTTCTGGAATCTTGAAGGCCAGGAACGGTACATGCAGATGCTGATGTTCAACAAGAACCTGGCGATTATCGGCGGCCTGCTGTACGTCGCGGTATTCGGTGCGGGAAAATTCAGCCTGGACAACCTGGTCTGCCCGTTGCGGAAGAAAAAATGACCGTCGTCATGCCTTGCGGGCGACGACGACGACAAAGCCGCCCAGACGTCCGAACGGCGTGCGGCTGACGATGGCATCCTGAAACCCA
>Ga0208459_1000571_pt1 | contig 40259 bp, 37 predicted proteins | sample AD_UKC087_MetaG_FD_184433 | JGI IMG/M metagenome (GOLD analysis project Ga0208459, IMG submission 184433) | Active sludge microbial communities of municipal wastewater-treating anaerobic digesters from USA - AD_UKC087_MetaG (SPAdes) (version 2) | ecosystem: Engineered > Bioreactor > Anaerobic >... | reverse complement strand
GCTTTTTGGCCTGAAGCTGAAGAAGGAAGTCTTGGGTTTGATGTTTGCTGCAAAGAGTCTGCAACGTTCGGGATGGGCAATCATGGGAATAAAACCGCCGCATTTTATTCGAAAGCAGGTTTCTTGGACGTATTGGGACGGCGCGTAATTGGGAATTTCAATCATAATGAATTTTGTTTTGCCCAGCGGTAAAGGGTTTTTGAGATACTGGCCGAGAAATTCATCAAGATAATATTCGCGTCCCGGCAAAAGTTCCAGGTGGATCCTCTCCTCGCTTAGCCTTGTTTGCAGGTCCGATAATGCCGAAAGCACGGATTTATTATCGGCATCATAGTGTCCTTTCATTACATGAGGTGTGCTGTAAATGGTTCGAAATCCCGCCTTGTGCAGGGCTATCGCCATTTCCAGTGATTCTTCAGGTGTTTCCGGTCCGTCATCAACGCCGGATAGAAGATGGCAATGATAATCGATCATGATTTATTCATATAAAAGGTTAAGGGCAAAGCAGTTGAGAGTTTACCGAAGTAAAAAACTCCCCGCGGCAAGCCGCGGGGTATAGTGCAATTTTTTTGATAAACCGAATGTTAAAGACTGTAGGTCAAACGATGAAAAGTGAGTTTCTACATTTTAATGGTTTTTAGTTGTTTCCACCCAGGTTGAAGTTGTAACTAAATCCCAAAGTGGCCATTAAATCATTATGAATTTCATGAGGATTATCGCCGTATTCATCCTTATCGCCAATCGGGAGGACGTGGCGGACATCAGCACGCACGGCCAAGTCTTTGGTCACAAAGTATTTAATGCCGGCGCCGTAATTAACGATCAATTTGCTGGGAACATAATCATCGTCGCTCGATGAGTAATGAATGGCGCCGAGACCAACCGCCACAAACGGTACAAAACGTTTTTCGGGCATCAAGTTGAAGATGCCTTCGATGCCGGCAATATAGACTCTGTTGGTGTCACCATCTCTGTATTCTTCTTCAAATTCCGAAGGCACATAATTGACAAAGATTTCCATACCAATATTATCGGTAAAGTTGTAGCCGGCCCGTACTCCCGAGGCAATATTATCCTTATAATCCTGGTTGCCTTCGAAAAAATACCCTCCTGCGGACAAACCCATGGAAAAGTCGCCAGCCTTGTTTTCGGCATATGCCGTCGAGAACGCTACCATCGTAAAAATTAACGCTACTACAATAACAAGTTTCTTCATGTCTTATCTCCTTTTTAAAAAAATATTCCGGAAACCATTACCGGTTTTGATTGAAAATGAACTACCGCCTTTTATTGTGAGACTCAAATTTCAAAAACGAAGTAAATTGAAATTTGTAAGTCGAACAATCCCGCACAGCGGAGGGTTTAATACCCCGCAACTTGCTGCGGGATTCATACCCGTGATTTAGGCAAATATTTTTTAAGGTTTCTGAGCAGTTTGTCGGGAACGAAATTTTCCCAGCGTTTGCCTTTTCTGACGTGTTGCGGTTCTTCATCAGAATAATACCCGTAGCCGTAACCATAGCCGCCCCGGTAACCGTAGGCCTTGCCGTAGTAACTGCGGTTGTAGTAATTGTACTCCTCACCTTTTCCGGTTTTGTCATTCATGACGATACCGGCAATGGGTGCGTTCAGTCTTCCAAGAATTTCTTTCATGTGTTGTGCCGCTTTAATTGGCACACGACCGGCTTCCATGACTAAAACGACGACATCGCTGACCATGGTCAGCACGGGAGCGTCCGTCACGGCCAGCACAGGAGGTGCGTCTATGATGATGAAGTCATAGTTCTCCCGCTGACTGATAAGCAACTGACGCATTTCCTCTGAACCCAGCAGTTCCGAAGGATTAGGCGGCGTCGTTCCGGCGCAAAGCAGTTCAAGCCCGGGCATGGCCGTTTTGTTGATGGCCTGTTCGAGCGTCACATCTTTGGTCAGGACTTCGCTTAGTCCCGGGGATTTGGTGCAAGCAAATTTTTCGTGCAACGAGGAACGACGCAAATCGCAGTCAACAATCAGCACGCGTGCCCCTGATTGAGCCAGGACAATAGCCGTATTGGATGAGATCGTGCTTTTCCCCTCTTTAGGGAAAGAACTGGTGAAGAGCATGGTCTTTTTGTCTTTATTGATAGCGGAAAAATGCAGGCCGGTGCGCAGGGCGCGGAAAGCTTCGGAGGCCAGCGATTTCGGTTCTTCTTGTGTAATCAGATAATTCTTTTTCATTTCTTTTTCATCTAAGCCCGCATCATGTCCGGCAATCTGCGGAAGCGATTTTAGATGAGTCAGGGCACTGCGCTGTTTTTCGTGTCTGACAAACGGGGGAATGGTTGCCAGCAGAGCAAAGCCTGTAGCTCGTTTGGCCTGATCCGGATCCTTGATGGTGTCATCAAGGTATTCCCGGAAGAAAGCCAAGCCGATTCCGAGAGCCAGGCCGCCAAGGAGACCCATAAGCAGGTTTTGCGGTATGTTGGGTTTAATCGGCCACTCGGGAAAAGTGGCTGGGTCAACAATATCCAGATGGCTGATGGTGGATTCCTTGGCAATACGCGCTTCCTCTTTCTTCTGCAATAGGAAAGTGTACATGTCAGAGTTCACTTTGGTAACACGGGTAAGTGATACCAGATCCTGCTCGGCCGCTGGAAGTTGTTTTATTTTGTTATCATAAGCGCTCAACTGACCGGAGATGGCTTGCTCCTGCTTGGCAAGACTATTCCGACTGCTTTCCAGTATCGCCAGTATTTTCGCTTGTACGGCATCTATCTGAGTCTGAACGGATTTGACGGCATGATGCTGCGGGGTGTATCTGGCCAGGAGTTCACTTTTCTGCACCTGCAGTTCCGAAAGTTTTGCCGAAAGAGCGGAAATTGCCACCCCCGAAGTGTCATTCCCCATATTGCCGGGAGAGTACACTTCGCCCCTCTTGAGTGCGTTTCTCATGGATCCGGCGGCAAAATCCACCTGCTGTCTCTGAATGGCAACGGCAGCACGTTCTCGTTCCATTTCCGAGATCTTGGTGACCAGTGTCTCGGCTTCACCGTTGAGCTGCATGATCCCGGTTTTGCTTTTGTAGGATTGAAGCTTGTCTTCCGAGGTGTTCAGCTCGCCGCTCAATTCTTTTAACTGGCTTTCCAGGAAGGAAACTGTTCGCGCTGATTCAGCAGCTTTGACGTCCACGGAACGATTGATATATGCGGTCACCAATTCATCGACGACATTTTTGGCCAGCACGGGATCCGTGGAGGTATAGGATGCACGGATGATACCCGTCATTCTTCCCACTTCGTTTGCTTTGATGGATTTGCGCAAACCTTCGGCTGTGGCATTGAACGACGAAAGGTTTAATCGAAAACTGTCTCCTTTTGCGCCTTTCACGTTGTTGAGGAGCAGAGAGAAATCGTTTGTTTTGAGAAGATTGCCGGATTTGCCGGTGCCGACAAGATTTCCATTAATATCCCGCACGGCAAAGGTATCGGCGCCGGTCAGCGTGATTTTGTATACGGGTTTTCGCGCTTTGGACGTGAATTCTATAATATTAAAGAAGAGGCCGTCAGATTTTTTATCAATTCTCCAATTGAGATGTAAACGCTCAACCACCTTTTCCGCATTGCTTCGCGATTTGAGCAGTTCGATTTCCGCACTGACGGGATTGGAATCTTTGAGTCCAAGGTCGCCCAGAACCATCCCTTTTGATTTGTCATCTTTAACGTGGATGGTGGCAGACGCTTCATATATCGGCTTCGTCATAAAGGTGTAAACAGCGACGATCAGGAAGACTGCAAAAAGGGCAACAACAACAAGCTTCCAGCGTCGCATGATGACGCCGATGTAATCAAAAATATTGATTTCTTCTTCAGCCGGATCTACCGGTTTGGGGGGTGGTAACTGGGGGGTATTCATGGAACTCATTCTTTTTCCTCTTTATCTTACTGTTTGTTTTTTTTAATTGTTGTTATCATCAAACAAATACTTCAACTGCACAAACGGTGTCAGGATTGCACCAAAGGCCTGCAACGTCGGTAAAAGTTCGGCAATGGTTTCATTCCAACTGGTCATGCCGCTCTTCGGTATGTAAATAACATCCCCTTCACAAAGCTGCAGAGGCAGGGCCTCTCCGTCGATGATGGCGTCAACGTCCACCACCATCAACTGCCCCCTGGTGGGCGACAGGGAACGAATAAGATGAACGTTCTGGGCATGGTAGCCGATCTCCTGCATGCCTGCCATGGCAATGGCTTCCAGAAGGTTAAGTCCCCGCGGTGGAAACGGGATGGACATACCGGTCTTTCCGGCTCCAAAAACAAAAACTCTCTGGTCTTTGTTGTCGGGCATGAAGATGGTGTCACCTGGTTTTAACCAGATGTTCTGGCTCTGGTCTGCCCGCATCAACAGATCATAGACATCGACAGGCAGTACCCGGTTATCCCGGATGACTCTGGCGGATCTGGGGTTGGCAGATTTGTCATAGCCGCCGCCCATGGCAATGCCCTGGAGGACGTTAAAGGGTCGGTCCATGTAAACGACGCCGGAATTTTTAAATTGTCCCAAAAGGTATAACGGTGAACTGCCATATTCGATGATTTCAACGACCACGGAAGGTTCTCTCATGTAACTTTTCAGGAGGTTCTGGAGATGTTCTCTTACCTGTGTCAGTGTCATGCCGCCCACTTTTACCAGACCCAGCATGGGAACCTGAATGTTGCCGTTGCCATCCACACGGCTGCCGCGCTGTTGACCGCTGGTGGCATTGCTGGTTGAAGAGTATTCGGGGGCATTGGCGACGGTTATAATGATGCTGTCATTGGGCCCGACAACATAATCAAGAGGAGGGGCAGCTTCTTTCATCCCGGGAATGGTAACGTTTTCTACTTTCACAACGGAATTTCCCGTTTCCCCCGGTTTCAATAAAGGGGATGATACCCCGGTTCCCTGGATGGTCTTGACCTCCCCTGTGGAAAGTGTCCCGTGACGCGCACAACCCGTTGGCAGGATCATCACGACAAACAGTATCATGATAAAAAGAAAACGATAGGAATGAGATTTAAAATACATGGTGGTTTTGTTTTGCATAGACTTCTTCATAATTATACTCAAATTTTTTTAATTTTAGTTTATTTTTAAATGCTTAAATAATTTCACAAAACACTAGTTTTTAATTATATCAATACTTTTCAAAAAATCAAATTTTAACTTTTTTGAGTTTAATAGTAATTCTCGATAGCTTGCCAGAAGGCATTCATTTTATATGGTTGATATAGCTCCGCCCTCTGAGTTACAGCGGGACTAAAATCTGAAATAATTTAATAAACGTGTTTAAATATATAGAAAAGATATTTTTGTCAATGATTTTCAATATTTTTTTCAGTTATCATGTTTAGTTAAATCTAATAATATATAGAAAAGATATTTTTGTCAATGATTTTCAATATTTTTTTCAGTTATCATGTTTAGTTAAATCTAATATTCATGTACTTGTTTTTAAGAAAAATCTTAGCCCATCTAAATCGGGATTTTTGATTTAAAAAAAATGAAAAAAATGTGAAATGTAACGTATGAAATATGAAGGGTGAGTATGCGTTTTGTGGTAAAATGTCAATCGAATCAATATAATATGTTTGTTGATGACAAGGAAAATGTTGCTAATTTCTCAACGCAATAAATAAAGCCACGACAGCGGCAAAAGAGTGAATCATAGGGTCTTGATTAATCGTCAAACATTCAATCTGTTCAGGTTCTATACAGGAAAGATGGCATCTGATTTCCAACCGGACTGGAATATCAGTCCTGGACTATATCGCTACGCTGCTACTGTTCAGCGAGATGGTCAAAACATTCTCGAATCATTTTTCCGGGGATTGATTCCGTCATGGGCCAAGGTGTCTGTTATCCACACAACGCTAACATTGAAAATAATGCCATCTTTTGAACGGTATTCATTAATGTCGGTTTTTTATACCTTGGACAAATATTCCATGTTTTACCTGCCGGGTATAAATTGTACGGTTGCGCTGCGCGCGCCCGTACGGCAAGTTGCGCATACGCACTCGCCGTTGGACATGAATATTAATTCAAGAACCTATTGACAAAGTGTAGCCATTGGGCTACAGTGCTGCCATGATTGAAATTCGCAAAACCGAAATATTTGTCGAGTGGATTGATAGTCTAGAAGATATTAGAGGTCGTGCTCGCATACAGGCAAGAATTGAAAGACTGGCTATGGGCAATCCCGGAGATGTTAAGCCTGTAGGTGAAGGTGTTTCGGAAATGCGTATTGATCATGGTCCAGGCTATCGGGTTTATTACCTCAAGCGTGAGCGCACGGTGATAATCCTGCTGGCGGGTGGAGACAAAAAGTCACAGGCAAAAGACATTAAAACCGCACTTCGCTTGGCAAGAAATTTGTAGGAGTTAATTATGGCAAGGACAGTTACAACAAAATATGATGTATCCGAGCACCTTCGCACACCTCAAGAAATGGCCGCTTATCTGGAAATGTGTATTGAGGAATCAAATGGTGATGCAGCGTTTATTGCAAAGGCATTGGGAGACATAGCAAAAGCTAAAGGTATGTCGCAAGTTGCACGAGATGCCGGGTTGTCACGGGAAAGCTTATATAAAGCTCTATCCGGTGAAAGGAGTCCGGAATTCGATACTATTCTTAAAGTAATTGGCGCTCTGGGGATAACGCTGCATGCAAAGGCTGCCCGCTCAACAAAATGAGCAGCCCGACAAAAGCAGTACGGCCGATCGCTACGCTCGCCGTACGACCATAATCAATCATAATAAATCTTATGGACTAATCATAGCATATATGCTATAATACTTATATGAATTGGACAATTACATACTACAGCGAATCTATTCAGAATGAAATACTTGATTTACCTGCTGGCTTTCTCGCTCGTTTCCTAAGATACACTGATCGTATGGAGTTGTATGGTCCTGATTTAGGCATGCCCCACACGCGAGCAATGGGTGAAGGATTATTTGAGTTACGATTAAAAGCAGCAGAGGGCATTGCGCGGGTCTTCTATTGCACGATGATGGGTAGAAGTATTGTAATGTTGCACCAGTTCATTAAAAAAACAGACAAAACACCGCCCAAAGAACTTGCCATAGCAAGGCGACGTTTGAAGGAGATCAAAGATGCTCACGCATAAAGAACTTAAGGCACGCGCCCTTAAACGCGCGGATGTAAAATCTGAATACGATCAGCTTGACAAAGAATTTGCTTTTTTGGACGAATTTCTCAAAGCACGTTCTTCCGCTGGTATCACTCAGGCGGAAGTTGCCGAGCGTATCGGTACAACGCAATCAGCGATTGCTCGCTTGGAGTCCGGCAGCGGAAAGCACTCTCCATCTCTGGCGACATTACAAAAATATGCCCATGCGCTTGGTTGCCGTCTAGAGTTGCGCTTAATTAATGAAATGATACACGTAACCGGGGAAGGTCGAACAATACGTTCTGCCGGACGCGCTAAAGAGCGCCGGTGAGCTTTTCGTTGGCCTTAAAATCGTTTGACATTGTCGTATTAATGACGTACCATATCTCGTACGTTAAGGAGGCAAGGAAGATGACATCATTAACAGCATCAGAAGCAAGAAAGCGCCTATACAATCTTGTGGACGAAGTAAAAGATTCACATATTCCGGTACAAATTGTCGGGAAAAGAAATTCTGCTGTTTTAATATCGGAAGATGACTGGCGTGCAATAGAAGAAACTTTATATCTTACATCCATTCCCGGTATGCGAGAATCAATCAAAAAGGGATTAAAGACGCCTGTTGAAAAGTGCAAGGAGGAGCCTGGCTGGTGAGTTGGCGATTGGTCTTCACTAAACAAGCACAAAAAGATGCAAAGACTATTTCACAATCCGGTTTAAAACCTCAGGCCAGTCGCTTGCTGGATGTCCTCAGAGAAGATCCATTCCAAAATCCACCACCCTATAAAAAACTCATGGGCGATCTTTCGGGTGCATACTCTCGCAGAATAAACATACAACATCGCTTAATCTATCAAGTATTGAAAGATCTCCACACCGTAAAGATTATCAGAATGTTGACTCATTACGAATCAGTTACAGAGTGCAGATAAAAAAGGCCAAGAGCAATCCACCCGATCGCTACGCTCCGGGTGATTTCGTCGATGATCATTATGAAAATGAAAGACCAGAAACGCAATTTTGACAAAGAGGCAGCGACATGGGACGAACACCCGGACAGAGTGAAACTCGCCGAGGATGTTGCCAGGGCCATGACACAACAGGTTACGCTCAAGCCCGACATGGATGTCCTCGACTTCGGGTGTGGCACAGGGCTTCTCACGCTGAGGCTGGCCCCCTTCGTTAAATCCGTCACAGGCACAGACACCTCGCAAGGAATGCTCGACGTGTTGCAGGCCAAAGCCGACAAGCAGGGTCAGACAAATGTCTATACAAGACAGATCCATGATAGCGATGCGCTGCCGGGTCCATACGATGCTATTGTCAGCAGCATGACATTTCATCACATTCAACACGTCGAACCTCTGCTGACACAGTTATTTCAAGCACTCAAGATGCCCGGATACCTCTGCGTCGCCGACCTGGACTTGGACCAGGGAGAGTTCCACGAAGACAACACGGGCGTATTTCATTTGGGGTTTGAAAGAACTGCATTACATGCATTGTTCAGGAAAGTCGGTTTTTCCGGAGTCAAAGAAGTGACTGCTACAGAAGTCAAGAAACTGACACGAAAAGGGGATATTCGATACTTCAGTGTATTTCTTATGATAGGCGAAAAGACCATAAGATGATCCAATAAGGAGGTGCACCGTATTCCTCACCCGCCGCAGGTTCGGAAACAGCGACCTCTTACGTTGAACCTTCAATTGGAAAGAAACTCTTTACTGGACACAATAATATTGCAACTTTGTATTAGCAATGACCTGATTGCTGAAATCTGAACATCATCCTGACCAATCTAAACCCAAGACGCTTCCCGCTCAAGCGTCGGGCTATGGCCGATTCTGGCCGCTTTTCTCAGCGTCGGAAAAATTTATTTCTTTTTAGATTTTTTATCCCCCCGGGTCCTTTCCTGAAGGACTGAACGAAAAAGACGTTTTAAGAAATAGGACCTGGACAGAATTGCGCCGTTTGTCAGATCTACGGTTATCTTCGCATTATCTGTCACCGTCATCCCTCGAATAATATTTCTTCGTAACTGAAATTCCTTTTCTGTTATCTGACGCCCCAGGGTGATATAGAACTGCAAATCTTTTAAAGGTACTTTCAATGAAAATAGCTGCTTGAATACACTTTTCCCCATAGCAACATCGTCTTGATCAAAAAGATCTCTCCCTTTTTCACGGGAAAAGGGAATGAGAAGCCCTAAACTTTCCAGTTCTTCAATTTCTTTGGAGGTCAATCCGGTTCTCTCTATAAAGGCCTTTTTGTCGATTAATTCATTGGCATGGCCGATCGGCAAACCGAAGATGATGTTTTCCAGAGTTTCCGCTTCTTCCGGAGGAACTCCCTGATCAATGCGGGCCAGAATCTTCTTGATGGAAGTAAGGGGAAAACGTTTTTCCTGAAAACGTTGGATGATTTTTAGACGCTCAATCAGGGTTTCATCATAGAGACTTATCCTTTTATTAATTTTCTCCGGTGCGTTCAGAATCCCTTCCTTGACATAGTAATGGATCGTGGTTGCCGGAACGCCACTTCGCTGCACAAGCTGTCCAATTTTCATTTTCACGATAATAATTTTCCCTCCGAAAAGCGTAACAGTGTCCTAAAATGTCGTTACGCTGAGATCAATTTGCCGTTTCTTTTTTCTGAATGATTCATCGAATCCTATTCAGGGGCTTTATAAATTAAATCTTGACAAATGTCAATGTCTATAGTATAACTCTATACTATGAACAATGGACAAAAAGAGGTCTTTTATGTCAGATAATGATTTCAGGAGGAAAATAATGTTCAAGACAAAAATCACAGAAATGTTTGGCGTCAAACACCCGATCATATGCGGTGCCATGATGTGGCTTTGCAAACCGGAATTATGCGCGGCCATTTCCAACGCCGGTGGAATCGGCAATCTGACGGCCGCCAATTATGAGACGGAAGAAGATTTTCGCCGCGCGATCCGGGAAACCCGGAAGCTGACGGATAAGCCCTTTATGATCGGATTGACGCTTTTGCCGTCCATCCGGATCACGGCGGAGCACCACAAAATGTATATCAAAGTCTGCACCGAAGAGAAGGTGGCCGGCATGGAGATTTCCGGGACGCCTCTGGACAAGGTTGTGGGAATGGAGGGAATTGATTCCCTGAAAAAGGCCGGGGTGAAGCTGTTTCACAAGGTCGGTGCGGTTCGCCATGCGGTCCATGCGGAAACGGTCGGTTATGACGGCGTCTATGCCGCAGGCATTGAGGAAGGCGGCCATCCCTTGAATGACGACGTCACCACGATGGTCCTGACGCCCCGCATGGTTGAATCAGTAAAGATTCCTGTCGTCACGGTTGGCGGAATTGCCAACGGACGGACGATGGCGGCGGCACTGACGCTGGGCGCGTCGGGGGTCATGATGGCCAGCCGTTTCATTGCGACCAAAGAATGCCAGGTTCACGATAATATCAAGCAGGAGCTCGTTCGCAAGCAGGAATTCAATACGACCCTTTACGGGCAGACCCTTGGCCTTCAGGGACGCGCTTTAAAATCCAGGATCATTGAAGAGGTTATCTCCATTGAATCGCGCAAAGGCGGTTTTGAGGAAATCATCCCTCTGATCAGCGGGCAGCGCGTCAAGGAGGCCTGGGAAAAAGGGCTGGTGGATTTCGCTCCGCTGATGGTCGGCCAGTCCATCGGTCTGATCCATAATGTCGTAAGTTGCGCGGAACTCCTGGAAACCATGTCCGCGGAAGCAGCCGAATGTCTGGCCGCGACAAATCAACAGGTCGTAAAAAGTTGAGGAGGAAATAAAAAATGAAGACAAGAATTACGGAAATGCTGGGTATCCAATACCCGATCATCCTGTCCGGCATGAGCTGGATCAGCACACCGGAAATGGTTGCCGCCGTTTCCAATGCCGGAGGCCTGGGGATTCTGGCAACAGGTCCCCTGTCTCTCGAGGATACCCGTGCGGCCATTCACAAAATTAGAACCCTCACCGACAAACCCTTTGGCGCCAATGCCACGCTGATGTTCCCCGGAGCAGACAAGAATGCAAAACTCCTCCTGGAAGAAAAGGTTCCTGTTATCAACTTCGCCTTGGGAAAAGGCGACTGGATCGTTCAGGAAGCGCACAAATACGGCGGCAAAGTTTTGGCCACCGTGGTCAATCTCAAGCATGCCCTGAAGGCACAGGAGTTTGAATCGGACGCCGTGATTGCCACGGGGCAGGAAGCGGCGGCTCATGGCGAGGATATAACGTCAATGGTGTTAATCCCCCATCTGGCGGAAAATCTGAAAATCCCGGTTATTGCGGCGGGCGGCATTGCCGACGGCCGCGGCCTTGCGGCCGCTCTCGCTTTAGGGGCGGAAGGAGTCGCCATGGGTACCCGTTTGATGACGACCAGGGAGAGTCCGCTGCACGCGCAATACAAGGCACTGGCCGTAAAGAAGGATGTCTATGACACACTTTTCTCCAAACGTTTCGACGGCATCCTCTGCCGGGTCATGAAGACCGACGCGGCCAAAAAAGCGATCAAAAACGGTTTGAATTTGCCTGCCGCGTTTTTCAATTCCCGGGACATTGCCAGACAGATCAACCAGCCTTATTGGAAATTGTTTATCGGCGTTATGTTTTCGGGGATGTCCAACGCCATCCAATTGGCCTACATGGCAAATGCTTTCCAAGCGATTCGGATTGCTACCGAAGACGGGGATACAGTAACAGGCGTGCTTCCGGTCGGTCAGGTTCAGGGATTGGTTCATGACGTGCCGACGGTGGCGGAACTCTTTGCCCGCATCGATGCCGAAGCCAAAGCAGTCAGCGGAAGACTGGCCCAAAAAGTGTAAGCCGAAGGCGTGAAACCCTGCTGAACGACGAGTGTCCGATCCGTCTATTGAGGTTTTGGATTATTAAACTTCTCGAAGGCATAAACGGGAATATTGAATGAGTTCAGATTCGTTAATTTTTGTCTCTGGGCAATATAGTGATCCAGATTTCTAATCATTTCACTTTGCGCATTGATAAACTCCACTCCCGCCTCGTACCATTTGTCTTCAAAAATGCTTCTGATCCATTTTATTTTCGCGGTGGCTGTTATCTTTTGTCGCAAATTCTTTAAATTGAAATCAATTTTAAGAACGGTATCGACAGGCAGAAATCTGTTTCCTCTGATTTTAGCACCGGACAGGGAGATATCTTCGCTCAGATTATAAAAAACAGGTTCTTCAGAAAGATTGATTTCTTCCGAGATGATGGTTGTGGTAATTTCGTTGAATTCCTTTAATCGTACCGAGTGTCTTTTTTCATTCATACGGATATTCCTTTTTTCACACGGTCAAAAATTTTACGTTTATTACCACAATTCCAATACGCATATGGTTCTGATGGAAAGTGTCCTTTTGATACGGAAATAGTTGTGGCGCTCTGACGAGCGCCACAACTTCAACGTTTAGTTCTTGTGGGTCAGCATGTAGTCACCCACATTGCCGTCAATCCATTTCCATACGGTCCCTTCTCCGGTATTGTTGGCGACTTTGAAATCAAGTTTGGCCTGGTGCGTCTCGTCAATGACGATCGTATTCTGGGAAGGACGCAAAACGGGGAACAGATGCGGAAAATCAGATCCGGAAATACTCAGGCGGATGCGATGGCCCTTCTTGAAGACATTGGTTGCCGGCCAGATTTCGACCACATACTGATAGATCGTGTCTTCGGCAATCGGACTCGGGTTCTTTTCAGGGTAAGAATAGAAGGGATCGAAAGCCTTGTAGTTTGGATCAACCTGGGTCGGATTAGACGGATTGTAAGGACGGAACGCGGCGCTGAGCCAACCGGACGTAATATTTCTGGCACGACCGTTGGGGAATACATCGTTGACTTCAATGACCCACTGGACATCCTTTCTGTCGGCCATACCCAGAATGGCATTGTCGTCGACGCCAACATCGAACTGTGACTTCATCTGCGCCATAAATGCATCGATGGCGGCCTGTGTTGCGGGACCGGTGAATTTTGTTTTGGCCCAGAAGGTGAGTTTCAGCGGACCGGATATTTCCATATCACTGGCCAATGGTTCTGTTGTAAAGGTCAAAACACCTGTTTCATCGTTGCGTTCATCCTCCCACGGCAGCAGAGGATCCAGATCAATCTTCATCACGTATTTCGATATGTTGGTTACCGCGGTCAGTGGCGAGAAACCGAACCAGCGCTGGGCAGAGCGGGACGTAAGACCGTTGAGTGACTCCGGACTGTGATAAAGAACAGGGTTGGCCTTTGGCTTTTTAACACCCAAAATATAATTATTGTAATCGGTGCCTGTCACACTGGGCACCAGTTTGTAATTGTTGGACGCATTGGCCAGGCCAAACCAGTCACCAAAGATAAGAGAAGGTCTGGCTTTCGAAAGATAGTAGGTTTGATTGGAGAGTCGTGTCAAAGGCCAAGACTTTTCCGCCCGCCATTTTTCTGCTCCCAGAACATAGAGAAGTACAGGATACTGCTGCATAAAGGGATCCGGTTTCCCCTTGATTCTCCAGTCCATCCAGCGGCGGAGAATATCCCAGGTAAAAAGGGAATTTTTTCCGAGCAGACCAAGACCGTTGACACCCGTATACATGAAAGCCGCTTCAATGTGATACCAGGGCCCCACGATCATGCACTTGTCGCCGGATGCATGGTTCTTCAGACCGTATTCCCAGTTCATCAAAGAACCTCTTTCAAAAATATCGAACCAACCCGTCGCGGTAAAGACGGGAAGTTTGCTGGGAATGACACCGCCGCCGACCTGAGCCGGCATCCCGGCAAAATGCCAGCCGCCAGCGGGTTTGTCCGGCCAGTAAATCATGGGGGACTTCGTTTCGTACCAGTCGTTTTTCTTCAATTGAGCGGGATTCATGATCCACTGCAGGGGGACGCCGAGCTGATTGAAATGCTGCCCCCAGATCTTGAACGCATTTTCGACATCCGTCATGTTGAAGCCCGGCGCAGAAGCTCCGCCAAGTAACAGGTCCGGCGGAAAAATGCTGATCATATCTGTCAGAAGAATCCAGATAGCCATGAATTCCAGATCGAAATTGCCGCCGTGCATGACGATATCCTTCCAGACATCGTTATAGGCGGACAGAGGCGCGATGGCTTTCAGGTGAACAGGAACATCATTGGCATCTTTTTCAACCAAACCGGCAGCGAGGTATTGAATAATTCCCATGTACGAACCGCCGACCATCCCGACCTTGCCATCTGACCAGGGCTGTGAAGGAATCCACTTGTCAATCAGATAGGCAACATCATAGGCTTCTATGGGGCTGAGCGGATCCCAGACGCCTTCGGCGGAACCGGTACCGCGCATGTCTAACACCACTATATTGTAGTCGTAGGGCAGAAAACCTATCACGCTGAACATGGTGCCAATGATATCTCGGTGATAGCCTGTTGCCACTAAGATCGTCGGACGCTTGATGCTGTTTGTGCCGGCAACCGGGTTTTTATGATGCAGGGCCGTAATCCAGAGATTACAATCGTAGCCCACCGGATTTTCAACCTTTGTCATGGGAACAGGGACGTTGAAATCACTCTGCACATCACCGATGCCCATATTGTCAACAGCTTCCTGAACCTGTGATTTTTCAGAATCAGTTAAAGCGTCTGCCACTGCGGGACCAGCATTGACCATCATTCCTAAAACCAGCAGAACTAATAAAAGTGCGGCTTTAAAGACGTGCATACTGATACCAGATCTGTCACCACGTTTTAACAAACCAATAATGTTCCAGCCTTTCATGTACCCTCCTCCATTATTTAATAACAGCAAATTATAATTGATGAGAAAAATTATAGAAATAAAAGCATGAAATGTGCCACTATCTCAAAAAAGACGAATACTTACGATAAGTAGCTGAAATGATGAAATTATTTATAACGTAGCAACAGGAAACAGAGAAGACTTATGGGGCATTTTCGCCCCAACAATAAGGAACTTTTTGTCAATAATTCTTTAATATCAATATTTTAACAAAAGGGTTACGATTGCCCTATTTTGTGGCATTTTTGTTACATTTTCTTTCAACTCAATCCAAATTTTTGCATCTTCAGAAACAGGGTCTTTCGATTGATCCCTAAAGCCTCGGCAGTCCGGCCGCGATGCCAGTTATTTTCCGACAAAGCTTTCAAAATATGTTCTCTTTCCATTAACTTAAGATTGTCTTCCAAACGCATTTCGGCGGGGTTTTGAAAAGCCTGAGCCGGTTTTTCAGGATAAACACGTGGGGCGGCGCCCACTGCAATGGAATCATCAACGTGAGGCGGCAGCTTTTCCGGATCCTCCTGCCCGATGGTCGGTGCACCGCTAAAATCCAGCCTCTTTAACGTCTGGTACCGGTACAGGACGTTTTGCAGTTCCCGGATATTGCCCGGCCAGTCATAATTAAGCAGGGCTTCAACAACGTTCGCCGGCAGAGGCGGATGATTTTTATCATAAAGCTTCATGAAATGATCCACCAGAAGCGGTAGATCATCCTTTCTTTCCCGCAGGGGGGGCAGATAAATGGGCAGAATATGAATACGGTAAAAGAAGTCTTCCCGCATGACACCTCGTCTGACCAGTTCCCGCAGGTTTCTGTTTGTCGCCGCTACAATCCGGACATCCGCATTTTTAATCGTATTGCCGCCCACGGGCGTGTACCCGTCACCCGCAATCGCCCGCAGAAGCTTGACTTGCATATTCAACCCGATTTCTCCCACTTCATCGAGAAACAGTGTCCCGCCATCTGCTTCATCCAGATAACCGTTCTTATCCGTGTTTGCGCCGGTAAATGCGCCCTTCTTATAACCAAAAAATTCGCTTTCCATGAGCGTTTCCGGTATCGCTCCACAATTTACGGTCACAAAGCCCTTCTGGCTTCTTTCACTTGTTTCGTGGATGGCTTTGGCGACCAGTTCTTTGCCCGTTCCCGACTCTCCGTAAATGATGACATTGGCCTGGGTCGCGGCCGCTTGCAGAATAAATTCATAAACCTCCTGCATGCTCTGACTCTTGCCGATAATGTCGCAAAATCTGTAGCGCTCCCTGATGGAAGAACGTAAACGAATATTCTCTTTCTGCAGATAGTCATGATTTTCCAACAGAGCCTGTTCCGCTTCTTTCCGCGCGGTTATATCCGTAAAGGAAGCAATGAACTGTCTGGCTCCGGGAATGTGACCCAACCGTATGAGGACCTCAAATTTTGTACCGTTGCGATGCGCGATCTGGCATTCGTATTCCACCGGTTTGTCTCCTTTACGACGGGAAAAACACTGCATCAACGCGCTGCGATCTCCCGAAGTGATGAAATCCGTAAATTTCATCACTCCTTCAATTTCATCCTTGTCATAACCGGACATCTCCACAAAACGGTCATTGACCATGAAAATCAACAGAGAATCTTCCATGATGATCATCGGGAGACCGGCGTTTTCAAACACGCTGCGGTAACGTTCCTCACTCCTTTTCAGGGCATCTTCCATTTGTTTCCGTTCAGTAATATTGCGCCCCTCACCTAAAATGGAGATGGGATTGCTCTGCTCATCCCTGATTAAACTGAACTTGATTTCTCCCCACACATTGCGACCGTCGCGACAGCAAAACTCCAATTCCACCGTCTGGTCTAAAACGTAATCCGGAGAAGAGAGGGCGATTGGCATTTGCCCGGAAAACAAATCCATAGCCTTCTGAAAAGACTCAGGGGAAAGAATCTTGTTCAACGGTGTCTCGGCAAGTTCTTTGAAAGAGTAGCCCAGCAGCTTTTCCACGGAGGGACTGATATAGATCACATTCAAGTCCAAATCCATCAGCCAGACCTGATCTTTCATGTGATCGGCCAGCAGACGATACTGGGCTTCACTTTTTCTCAGGGCATCCTCAGCCAGTTTGCGTTCAGTGATATCCCGGAGATTAATCAATCCTCCCTGTATTAATTGATCATGCACAATATTGCTTGCCGTCACCTCGAACGTGTGCCAGCTTCCATCCTGATGACGCAACCGTATTTCCCTGTGCAGTGTTGAGGCGTCTGAATTTTTTGCCAACGTCAGCGCGTCGTCTGTAATTAACTTCAAGTCCTCCGTGTGGATAAGATCAAACAAACTGGCGCCGATGCGTTCTTCAACTTTAAATCCCAGTATTTTCTCAATCGCAGGATTTTCATAGGTGATCATTCCTTTTCTGTTGACCAGAACGATCATATCCGAAGATTGTTCTGCCAAGGTCCGGAAGAGATGTTCCTCGCTGCGCAATTGCTCCTCTATCTTTTTACGCTCGGTAATATCTCGGATAATTCCTCTGAAGCCTGTCGGTTTGCCGGATACATCTCTGATGAGCGATGCGGAGGCTTCCACATACCGGATGGCGCCGTCTTTTCTGATCATCTGCCAGTCGAAGGCTTTGGATGGTTCTCCCGTCTTGTACACTTTATTAAACATCCGGAAGACGTCTTCGGCGGTCGCCGGATTCAGGAATTGCCGGTGATTCATCCCCATCAATTCCTCTCTGGAACACCCGCCAAGCTGACAAAGAGCATTATTGAAAAATGTAAAGTTACCTTCAAGGTCAACTTCGTAATAACTGTCTTCAATGTTATCCAGAATAGTCTGATATTTATCTTCGTCGATGCTCATTTTGAGTGAGGAACGGCGCCGCCTGGGAACGCGGGACTTGTCAGCTTTCTTTATGTGGATCCTATCCCTTTTGTTTCTTTCCATTGCTGTTTTCCTTTTGGAGAATCCTGCCAACGTGACCAATTCATGTTATAGGGGAATCTGAATTTCATTGATGTGATTTTCAAAAGATGTCACAAAAAGCCAACGCTTTTCCATTCATATTTTGTTCTTTAATATAAAACCGTGCCAGAATCTAATCGGGATCGCCAAATGGATTAGGGTTGGTGCGCTTTTGTTTCCAGGAGATGTAATCTTCAAGTTTTTTCATGGCATCCCCCGGTGTTTTAACGAATTCCACACCCATTTCATAAGAGGCGTCTTCAATGATCACTTTAATCCATTTTACTTTTCCCAGCGCCGTTATTTTCTCCTGGACAGCTTTTGATGTAAAATCTATTTCCAGAAGGGTATTAATGGGAAACATTTCACGGGAGTGAAGTTTGGCGCCGTACACGGAAATATCCTTACTGCTGTCATAAACAACCTTTTGGTTTTTCCCGTCAGAAACAACGGTTATCGTTACATCACTTTCTTCTTTCAGCCTTGGCGCTTTCCTTCGTTCGACCATTATTCCTCCTTGAAAAGATTATTCAATGGATCATCAACAGCATTTGCTCGCGGGTGTTTCATGAGGCCGCGATATGCCGGCTGCAGCGCAATTGTCTTTTACCTGTTATCTAAAACAAACTTTTATCTTTCATCATATCCAGTTTGGATTGCGCCTTTTCATGCCCCTGTTCCGCCGCCTTGGTGTACCACTTGACAGCTGCCGTAATGTCCTGATTTACAAAGACACCGTCCTGATATATATCCCCGAGCCAGACCTGAGCGTCCGCCTGTCCCCGCTCCGCCGCCTTGTGATACCATTTAAGCGCTTCGTCAAAGTTCTGCGTAACTCCCTCACCAAAGAAGAATTTAAACCCGAGATTGAACTGCGCATCGGCATGACCCTGTTCAGCGGCTTTACGATACCATTTCACCGCCTCGTAATCTTCGTGAGGAATACCTTCACCATTGTTATACATCATTCCTATGGCGAACTGAGCATCGACATGTCCCTGCTGGGCCGCCATCAGGTACCACTTCGCGGCTTCGACATCGTCCTTTTCGACGCCTGAACCCTGTTGATACATGACACCCAGTTCATACTGAGACGAAGCATTCCCCTGAACCGCTTCTCTGAGCGCCCTGAGATATTTCTTTTCGGGACTGGCATCGTCCTCCCCGACGTCTGCTTCTTTTTCTTCAACGGTTTCCAGATCAACCTGCACTTCCTGTTTTTCCGGTTCTTCCGGTGTAATGACCTGCTCTTCCGGTGCAATAGCTTGATCTTCCGGCGCGACGACCTGTTCTTCCTGTGCCATGACCTCCTCATTCGCAGGTTCAACGACTTCTTCCTTTTCAGATTCATCAGGAGGCTCCTGGACAATGGCCGCTTCATCCCGCACGGCAGTTTTTCTTTGTGCGTGCAGGATGTCCAGAATATTCTGAGCTTCGGCGTGGCCCTGCTCAGCCGCTTTCCGATACCACTTGATGGCTTCGTTATTGTCCTGCTCAACGCCCAGACCGTCTTTGTACAGCTCACCCAGATAAAACTGAGCCGCGACATTTCCCTGTTTGGCCGGTTTCAAAAACCACCTGACGGCCTCGATATAATCCGTCTCAACGCCCAGGCCTTCTTTATATATTTCACCCAGATTAAACTGGGCGGTAAGATTTCCCTGTTCAGCAGGCTTCAGGAACCATTTTGCCGCCTCGGCATAATCCTGATTGACGCCTTCCCCGATGAAGTACATCTCACCTAAATTGAACTGCGCGGATATTTCTCCCTGTTCGGCCGCTTTGCGGAACCATTTCACCGCTTCGGCAACATCCTGCTCAACCCCCAGACCGTCTTTGTACAACTCTCCCAAATGAAGCTGGGCGGTGACATTTCCCTCTTCGGCAGGTTTCAAGAGCCATTTCGCGGCCTCGGCATAATCCTGTTCAAGCCCTTCCCCCCTGCGGTACAGCTCGCCCAAATGGAACTCGGCGGATATTTCTCCCTGTTCGGCCGCCCTGCGGAACCATTTTGCCGCTTCGGCATTGTCCTGCACGACCCCCGAGCCTTCTGCATACATTTCACCAAGATGACGCTGGGCATAAAGGTTGCCCTGTTCCGCGGATTTCGATAACCATTTTACGGCCTCGGTATCATCCTGTTCAACGCCTTCACCTTTCCGGTACATTTCACCCAGATGAAACTGGGCATCGGCATTGCCCTGCTTCGACGATTTCAACAACCATTTAGCCGCTTCCACATAGTTCTTCTGAACTCCCAATCCCTTGCGGCACATCACACCTATGCTGTACTGGGCATCAGCATCACCCTGTTCCGCAGCCAGACGATACCACTTCGCCGCCTCCGCATCGTCCCTGGCGACGCCTACGCCATCCTGATACAGCCAGGCTATGTTAATCTGAGCGCCGGCGTGTCCCTGTTGTGCCGCTTTTAGATACCACTTTGCCGCCTCTGCATCGTTGCGGGAGACGCCTTCACCCTTGCGGTACATCATGCCCACATTATACTGTGCAGTGGCATCGCCCTGCTCGGCCGCCTTCAGATACCATTTTACAGCCTCCGCGTCGTCCTGCCCGACAATTAGACCGTCCTGATACATTTCTCCCAGATTGAATTGCGCGGAAACGATTCCCTGTTCGGCAGACTTTAAAAACCACTTTAGAGCTTCGGCGTCATCCTGAGGGATTCCCTCTCCATGACGGTACATGACTGCCACGTGATATTGGGCATCGGCGTTACCCTGCTGGGCCGCCATCAGATACCACTTCGCGGCTTCGGCATCATCCTGCGCTACGCCTCTGCCTTCGCTGTATATGTCCCCCAGTTTGCATTGGGCATTAACATTTCCCTGTCCTGCCGCTCTCATGTACCAGCTTAAAGCCTCGGCTTCATCCAGCGGAGCGCATCTCCCTTCGCTGTACATGATGTCCAGTATTCTCTGCGCGTCAGCGCGCCCCTGCGCGGCCGCCCGCCGAAACCATTTCGCCGCCTCCGCATCGTCCTGGGCAACACCTAACCCTTTCTGATACAGAAGGCCAAGATTGAACTGGGCATCCGCACGTCCCTGGTTGGCTGCTTTGCTGTACCATTTCGCCGCTTCCGCATCGTCCTGGGGCACTCCCTTGCCGTTATGGTACATCAATCCCAGATTAAACTGGGCCCGTGCATTCCCCTGTTGTGCAGCCTTTTCATACCACTTGGCCGCTTCGGCAAAGTCCAGATCAACTCCTTCGCCGAAAAAATAGCTCAATCCCAGATTGAACTGCGCTTCCGCATTGCCCTGCTCAACAGCCTTCCGATACCACTTAACCGCTTCCTCATCATCCTGTTGAACGCCATCACCGTTATGATACATCAAACCCAGATTGAGCTGGGCATCTGCATTGCCCTGTTTGGCGGATTGAAAAAACCATCTGGCAGCCTCGGCATCATCCGGGGCAACCCCTTTCCCCTCTTTATACATCATGCCGAGATTGAACTGGGCTTCCGCATGATCCTGTTCAGCCGCCTTGAGATACCATTGGGCGGATTCTTCCTGATCCATCGGAACACATTTACCCGTTTTGTACATTTCACCCATGTAAAACTGGGCAGCGGGAATTCCCTGCTCGGCTGCCTTGCGAAACCATTGTAAAGTTTCCTGATCGCTCTGCTGAACTCCTTCACCGCTCTGGTATAAAAGCCCGAGATTGAACTGGGCATCCGCGTGTCCCTGTTCGGCAGATTTTAAAAACCATTTGGCCGCTTCGGCACAATCCCTGGGAATGCCGTCTCCCTGGAGATGAAGCAATCCCACATTATATTGCGCTTCCGCGTTACCGCTTTCGGCCGCCTTTTGATACCACTTCACCGCTTCGGTATCGTCTTTGGGAATGCCTTCACCCAGATGATACATTACACCCAGATGGAACTGGGCATCCGCGTGTCCCTGTTCAGCCGCCTTTTGATACCATTTCGCGGCCTTGACGTCATCGCGCGGCACACCTGTTCCTTTGTGATAGATAACTCCCAGATTGAACTGCGCCGCGATATCTCCCTGCGCGGCCGCCTTGAGGTACTTATTGACAATTTCCGCTTCATCCTGAGGAACAGCTTTCCCCTGCTGACTCACATGATTCTGCCTTGCTCGGGGCTCGTGCTGTTCCTGCTCAGCTGCTTTGCGCTGTTTTTGCGGTATTGGGGTATCCTCACGAACAGCACTTTTGCTTCTCTGCCCCATGCTTTCCAGTCTTTTCTGGGCTTCCGCGTGTCCCTGGGCCGCCGCTTTTCGATACCACTTTACAGCCTTGTTTTCATCTTTGGGAACGCCTCTGCCTTTTTTGTACATCTCACCCAGATTATACTGAGCAACGGCAATTCCCTGTTCTGCGGCTTCCGTAAACCATCGCACGGCTTCTTCATCGTCCTGGGGAACACCATCGCCTTTTTTGTACATCAATGCCAGATTGTACTGGGCCTTGGCGTCGTCCTGCTCCGCCGCCTTCAGGTACCATTTTGCCGCTTCTTCATCATCCTGCTCGACACCCTTTCCTTCCTGATACATCCAACCCAGATTGAACTGGGCCTTGGCGTCATCCTGCTCGGATGCCTTCAGGAACCACGCGACGGCTTCATCATAGTCCTGGGCAACCCCCTTACCGGTGAGGTACATCAATCCGAGATTTCGCTGCGCAACAGCATTACCCTGCTCGGCCGCGATCTGGATGTCGGTTAAGGATGGCGTGTGATTTTTCATGTTCAATTTTCTTATCAGTGAATTTCGTTCATTATAAACCGCGCATATAATCCGGGCGCAGCATACTTTCATCTCTGTTGCTTAGAACCGCATTAACCGCGGCGATCATTTTTTGTTTGTCTTTCTGCAATGTACCGGTAACGGGCAGATAGTTGGAAGCATGGGTGCCGACAAATTTGATGCCGTCTGCCGTAATATTTTCCATCATCTGTTTCATCTCTTCCAGTGTTTCAAAGGGGTTCAGCAATTCAAATTCGCCCTTTTGAACCTGACGATACAAAACAGTTCCCGGAACAGGCGTAACGGTAAGCGCCGCCAGATATTGCGGTTTCATTTCATTACAGATTTTTGCCGTGGCCAGAGCATGCCTTTTCGAGGCTTCGCCCTTCCCCGCCAGTCCTAAAAGCACCATCGCGGAAAGATTGATCTCCGCGGCAATCAGATTTTGTCCGGCTTTCAGCATCTGATCATAACCGACGCCTTTTTTCACTTTTTGCAGAAGCTCATCATCGCCGGTTTCCACACCGATATAGGCCTTGGTCAGGCCGGCACGCCGCAGCGTCTTCAATTCTTCCAGGGATTTGGATAAGGTGCTTTGCGGCCCGACATAACTCCCCACGTGGCGCAGTGATGGAAATGTTTGATAGAGTTTTTTCAAAATGGCCAGCAGCATATCCATGTCCAGAGCAATGGCATCGCCGTCGCAGAGAAATACTTTTTCCAGATCACCGTAATGGTTTTTGGCCATGGTGATGTCTTCCATGATTTCGGCAAGTGACCGCTCCCTGTACTTTTTGTCCTTGTACATGCCGCAGAAAGTGCACTGATTATGGGAACATCCTATCGTACACTGCAGCAGATAGCTGTTGGCTTCGCTAAACGGCCTGAAAATGTTGCCTTCGTATCTCAATGATTTCACCTTTCATCGTAAAGAATCAGTCCGGATAAGTCTATCCTGAGCAGTTCCATAATCCGCACACGGCCGTATGGATCACTCTGAAAGAAGACGCTCCGCACCGATGGTCACAACCGTTGTTTTGATGACGCCCAACGGCTCATTGGGAAAAACAATCATGAACGGGATCTGCCCGTTCGGCATGATCTTATCGTTGGAATTCTTCAGCCCCTCCGGTTGAAGAAGTTTCATGATGATTTCCTCTTCCGACAGGTTGGTCAGTTCTTCATCGGTAAGAATATTACCCGCATAACTGGAACGTTCTCCCAAAACAACGGAATAGGCGTCCACAATTTCACCCTTGACCTGTATCCGGGCCAGCGGAAACTCGGCACGATTCACCGCCGTGCCTTCCAGAACACCGATCTGTCCCAGGATGTAATTATTAATTCTGCGGTATCGCGCATCCTGCAGCTTCACCATCTGATTGATAAACGCTCCTGAAGTCGGCAGCGGTTTTGATATGCCTGTATATTCATTAAACTGATTGATGAGATATTCCCCGCTCTTGATCAGTTGTTCACCGTATTGCGGTAACGCGAAGAAATAGATCACTAACGGGATAATCACGATCACCAGCGCAGACCAGAGAGCCATTTTCCATGCACCGCCTGAACGTTTGCGAACAGGCTTTTGCTCGGCGTTGGTCTGTTCAGTTTCCTGATCCTTTTCTATTGTTTGCGCTTTGATGATCTCCTCATCTTTTTCACTCACACTGTCTTCCTGCGTCTTCTCCCTGCGCAAATCGATATCTTCCGTGACGCGCTTTCTCACCGCTTGAATCTGCTCAACGGATTTGTCCGCTTCATCTTTATGAACCATGGAAGTCGCTTCCACAGACGGACCGGATGCCGCTTCAGTGTGTGTCGCCTCTTCCCGGGCCGGAACAAATTCCGTTTCTGTCAACGGTGCCGGCGCCGGTTGTTTGGCTTTGGGATTTTCCTGAAAATAAACATGACCGCAACGGCTGCATCTCAGCCAGATTCCGCTGCCCTGCATATTGGAATCATCGAACCGGAATTTTGTCCGGCATTGTTTGCATTGAATAATCATTATTCAGCCTCTTCCATCACTGCTTTAATCACTGCTTAATTACATAAATATCAGGGGAAAAGCGGTACATTTCGTTGAAATCCAGTCCATATCCGACAACAAAGCCGTCCTCCATGGTAAAACCCACATAATCCGCTTCCAAAGATACTTTTCGTCTTTTACGTTTATCCAGGAAAACGCATGTTTTGAGGGATCTCGGATTTCTTTCCTTCAGCCACTCAACAAAATATTGCATGGTCAGGCCTGTGTCCAGGATATCCTCAACAATCAGAATGTCTTTGTCTTTTATGGAGGTTTCAATGTCCTTGGTCATGACGACTTTACCGGAACTCTCGGAACCGGCGCCGTAGCTGGCCAGCCGCGCAAAATCCACCCGGCACGGTATGCTGATTTCACGAATCAAATCCGCCATGAAAATAAAAGCGCCCTTGAGTACGCCGATCAAAATCAATTCTTTTCCCGCGTAATCTTCGGATATTTGATGGGCCAGTTCCCTGACCCGATTTTGTATCGTTTCCCTGGAGAAAAGAATTTCTTTGGATGTTTTATCCATTTAAAAGCCCCTGAAATCATATGTTAATTGCTTGAAATCGCGTATAGATTAGACAAAGTCGCTCTATTATGTCAATAGAAAATTAAAACTGCCGCTGATAGGCAGTGACAAACTTTTCAATATTTTCCCAGATCATCTTCTCCGCCGCCTCCAATTGGGCTGCATCCTGAAAAGAAGAGCAAAGACTCAGTAAAATGGAATTTAACGGTGACACCTCCCGTCCAAACTGCTCATAGTCAATATGACTGATCATATACTGCGAGCCGTCAAAGTAATATTTGCCCAACCGGTTGGCCTCCAGCGAGCGAAACGGCCAGTTTATTTTCCAGCCGAAATATTCCAAGGCGATATTTTTCAAATCCGGATTGTCGAACAGGTCCGGCTTGAGTTCGGCGCCGACTCTGTCGGCAATGAGCTGGAAATATTTCGTGACCAGATCAATATCCGTCAGCACCAGACCGTACAGATACCAGTCGTCAATGATCTTAATCAGGATTTGCGATTGCGACAGCGGAATAAAATAATGACTGGGGCAGAGATGTCCGGCGCAAAGTTCCTGTCCGTAAAAGGAAACGTCGCGCATATCGGTGCCTGAATTCTGCATCGGATGCAAAAGGCAACCGACTTTCTTTTCCTCTGCATCGAGAAAACCCAGATACTCGCAGCAGTGAATGACTTCATATCTTTTTTGAAAATCTTCAGCCGCCAGCGTTTGCCCGGAATAAATTCTTAAATCATCCGGTGTTTTCACCAGTTCACGAAAACGCTGTGTTCGCGATCGCAAACGAAGGATCAGCGAGGAACGGGAACTGTCCACATAATTATAAAGGCCGCAGCACGCTCCGCAGGATTTCGTTGCATCAGGCTGACAAAGGACGAATATGGGAGAATCAGACATGGATTGACTTCCTGAGATTATTTTTACGGCGACGTGGAATCACTCAAACACAATGGTCTTTGATCCGTAAACCAGAATTCTGTTTTCCAGATGCAGGCGCAAAGCCCGCGCCAGGACGATTCTTTCCAAGTCCTTGCTCTTTCTTTGAATATCGGAAACGGCATCCCGATGACTGATTTTCACCACATCCTGCGCGATAATCGGGCCTTCATCGAGCTGTTCCGTCACGTAATGGCCGGTCGCGCCGATAATTTTAACGCCGCGGTCATAAGCCTGCTGATAGGGATTCCTTCCGGCAAAGGCCGGCAGAAACGAATGATGAATATTGATGATCTTATTGGGATAATATTTAAGAAAATTCCCGCTGAGAATCTGCATATAACGAGCCAGAACGACCAGATCAATCTTCATTTCCCTGAGCAGTTCCAATTCCTTTTTTTCCTGCTGTTTCTTGTTTTTGGATGTGATCGGAAAATGATAATATTTCAATCCGAATTGTTCTACGAGCTCGCGGGCGTCTTCATGATTGCTGATCACCACCTCGACATCAGCAGCCAGCTCTCCCATATCCCTTCGCAAAATCAGATCGTGCAGACAATGCAGGTGCTTGGACACAAACATCGCCACACGCGGCCTGTTATCGGTAAAATGCAAAGCCCATTTCATCTTGTACTGTTTGGCCAGCGGCGCGAAAGCAGCGGGAATCTCATCACGATCCAGAGCAAAACCGTTGAGCTCCCATTCTACGCGCATAAAGAAAAGCTTCTCCGCCTTGGCCGTATATTGATCGGCATGAACAATGTTGCCGTCAAAACGGAAAATAAAATCGGAAATTCTGGCAACCAATCCCTTGCAGTCGGCACAGGACAAAAGCAAAATGGCATTGACATCACTCATAAACAGCTTCACCTTAATAACTTCAAAAACGATGTTTCTTATAAAAGGATTAAAGTTGCAGGTCAAGTGTAAAAATGTTAATGACCACCTGTGAAATAACTCTGGCGGTGAGACCTGATGAGACTGATTGAAGCCATAACATTACCAAACGGACTAATCTTGGAGATTTTTGATCTTTCACGTTTCATAGCAGCGGACACAGTCAAGGTGGAAATTTTCTTTCAAACGAAAATATCATTGAAGGAATCCTTTTTCGCCAACGCCGAAGATTATCTTCAGGTCAAGGCTGTCATGGGCGATGAACTGTCCTATGAACATACGCTGGAAAGAACTTTCGTATCCAAAGACAATGAAGATTCGGTACGCAGGGAACTGATTAACACGTTCAAAAACAATTCTCTGGACTACCTCGCCGCAATGAATTTTGCCCAAAAGATGGCGCTATCCAAACTCAGAGATATCAAAAGCAATCCTTATAAATATCAGTCACACATCAACTCCGGCTCTGCAAAGTAGAATCAGGACTTTGCCGCAAACAGGAAAACCCGTCATGAGCAATGTTAATTTCGATGAACTTTTACTTGGCGCTGAAAAACCAAGTCGTTACATTGGCGCGGAAGTAAACGCGGTCCATAAAGATCAAGCGGAAGTGCGATTTCTGCTGGCTTTCCCCGACACCTATGAAGTCGGCATGTCCCATCTGGGTTTGCAGATTTTATATTCCATTCTTAATGAAATTTCCTACGTTGCGGCAGAACGTTGTTTCGCAGTCTGGCCGGACAGAGAAAGGCAACTGCGCGCGGGCAAATTACCTTTGACATCTCTGGAGAGTCAGACACCCCTTCAGGACTTTGACCTTATCGGTTTCTCACTGCAGTACGAACTCTCTTACACCAACATGCTGAACATGCTGGATTTGGGAAACATACCTCTTGCCCACAAAGAGCGCAAAGCTGAACATCCGCTGATCATAGCGGGCGGCCCCTGCTGTTTCAATCCGGCGCCGCTGGTTAATTTTATCGACGCCTTTGTCATCGGCGAGGGCGAAGAAGTCGTTGAAGAAATCACAGCGGCAATCCGGGAAGGCAAGAAGAAATCATTATCGCGAAATAATTTAATAGAACAACTTGCGAAAATCTCCGGCATTTACGTTCCCGCCGTTCACGAGAATCACGAAGTCATTAAAAAAAGAACTGTAAGCGATCTGAACTTATGGAAGCATCCGCTAAAACCCGTTGTCCCGCTCATGCAGACCATTCACGACCGCATCACGCTGGAAATTGCCCGCGGCTGCACCCGCGGCTGCCGGTTCTGTCAGGCGGGAATGCTGTGGCGTCCTTATCGTGAAAGAAACACATCTTTGCTGATGGAAATGGCTGAAAGCACGCTTCAGGCAACCGGCCATGAAGAAATATCTCTTTTATCGCTCAGCTCCGGAGATTACAGTTGCATCGAGCCGCTGGTACAAAATCTAATGAATAAATATCATGCCCGGCGGGTGGCCGTGGCGCTGCCTTCGTTGCGGGTGGAATCTCTCAACACAACGCTGATGGAAGAAATCAAACGAACACGCAAAACCAGTTTCACGCTCGCACCGGAAGCGGGAACGGATAAAATGCGCCTGATTATCAATAAAGGCAATACCTCCGCAGAATTGCTTGCAACCGTGGATAAAATCTTTTCCGCCGGATGGAAATCCATCAAACTTTATTTCATGATCGGTCTTCCCCATGAAACACAGGAAGACCTGGAAGGCATTGTTCATCTAGGATATGAAGCCCTGCGGGCGGCAAAAAACCGCGGACAGGTAACGATCAGCCTTTCCACTTTCGTTCCCAAACCCCACACGCCTTTTCAGTGGGAGCGGCAAATTTCCATGGAGGAAACTTACGCTCATCAGAATTTCATCCGTCAGCGCATCAAGAACCGCAATCTCAGTGTCAAATGGCACGACGCAAACATGAGTTTACTGGAAGGAATATTTTCACGCGGCGATGAAAGTATCGGAGCCCTTCTGGAGACGGCTTTTCGCAAAGGATGCCGCTTTGATGGCTGGTCTGAGATTTTACGTTTCGATCTCTGGCAGGAAGCGATGGCGGAGACGGGAATCAATCCGGCAGATTTCCTGCGCGAACGGAAAATCAACGAACAACTGCCGTGGGACAACATCGACTGCGGCGTAAGCCGTGAATATCTGCTGGAGGAAAAACAAAAATCGGAAGAACAGAAGGCAACACAGGATTGCCGGTTTGCTGATTGCCAGAACTGTGGAGTTTGCGATTTTGCCACGACACAAAACATCTTTGCTGTGCAGGATGAAATAAAAACGGATTTTTCGGCGACGCCAGTCCATGATGCTTCTCCCGTCAATGAAAAAAAATATCGTTTCACTTTCAGCAAAACCGGACGGGCAGGATTCCTATCTCATCTGGAATTATCCGCGGCTATAGTGCGCGCACTGCGCCGCAGCAGTTTTGAACTTGCTTATACTATCGGCTTCCACCCGCATCCCAAAGTATCCTTTGCCACCGCGACCTCCGTGGGCATGGAAAGCGCACAGGAATATATGGACATCACCGGGCAGGACTATTCGCTGAATTTGAATTCTCTGAAGAAAGAGATCAATGCCCTTCTCCCCACTGGTATTGAAATTTTAGAAATCAGAAAACTTTCTGCCGAAGAAAAAGCCATCGCGCAGGCCTTAAAGGGTTTTGCATACGAACTTCATCTGCCCGCTGATATGGATTCATCGCGACTCAAAGCCATGGAAGAAAACATCAGAAATTTTCTGGCATCGACCACCTTCAACATCCATAAGGTATCCAAAGGGAAAACCATTATCAAAGACATCCGCCCTTTTGTTCTGAGTCTGACGCTGAATGATCAGCATAAAAAGATTATCTTTGCCGTACCACACCTGCAGGAAGGCTCTGCCCGCCCTATCGACATCATCACGCACATTCTAAAATCCGACGCCGACGAATCCAGGCAAATCAGAGTGGTCCGTACAAAAAGCATCCTTGGTTAATACTGATTGTCCATTACCTTTGCTGGTTCGGGCTTGCAGCCGGAACCGCAATATTTTGGAGCCGAACATCCCTGCTTCAGTATCAAAAAATCAGCTCAATAAATAGAACCGTCTCCTTTATTCTTCTGCTCCCGCGGGGAAGTTACGGTGAAATATGAATTTGCAGCTTTTTCCCCAGAGCATTGGCAACACGTTCCAGGGTTGACAGTTTGATGTCTTCAGCGTGATTTTCTATTCTGGAAATAGCTGTTTTTTTTGTCTTAATGCGGGCAGCCAGTTCTTCCTGGGTCAGCCCTGCTGCTTCTCTTGCCTGACGCAGAATGATTCCAATCTTAAACTGCTCGTAACCTTCATCAAAGCCTTCAGCAAATTTCTTATTTTTCTTTTTTCTTTCGGCTATATATTTTTTTAAGTCGCTCATATCTTTTTTCTCCTGCTCATATAATCTTTCTTACATATTACGGCACGCTCAATTTCCCCTTTGGGTGTTTTCTGAGTTTTCTTAATCATGCCGTGGGTTAATACAACGACCGAATGCGAATCAAAAAAACAAAATATTCGGTAAATATTGGAGCCATATTGAACCCTGCATTCCCAAATTCCGTCTGTGCCGGAAAGTTTCTTGAAATACGTGGCTGGCAGAAATTCAAAGTCCTCCAAAAGTTTCAGTGTCCATAATACCTTTTGAGCAACCTTGTCTGACAAGGAATCAAAAAATACCTGTACGGGACATTGTCCATCATCGGTTTTATAGAATATTACCGTCCTGTGCATGTTTGTGTGTTAACCTGTGCGTTAACTTTTGTCAAGCGGATTCATATTGATGAAAGCTGGTCCGGGCTTGCAGCCGAAACCGTAATATTTCGGAGCAGGAAACATCGCTACTCCAACAACAAGAATTACCTCAAAACCAAGCTTCCGAATGGCTTTTATAAGTTGAGAACCAGTGGCTGAAGGAAATTTACTCATGAGGAGACGGCCACACGCTGAATGCCAATGAATTCGTTTGACACAGGTTCCTCAACCTCAAGACAGAGCTGTATAGCTTCTTTGACCCTCTTCATCAGCACATCAAGAGATTTAGCTTGTGTGTGGCATCCTCGCAGCTCGGGGACAGAGGCAACAAAGTAGCCGTCTTCATCCCTTTCTATTACCACATTAAACTCTCTGGTCATCTTTAAATACCTCCATCAACATTGTGTTAATGCATTATATCATGTAGTGCAGCAAGAATCATTTCATTTTATTCTTTAGCTCAGCCGTTGCCGTCGAGAGCAGCGCGGGGGCAATAAAAAGACAACCCGACTGGCCACGCTGTGTGGCTACTTGTACAAATCCCAGTAATATTGTCTTTTTTCTTGTTGGTTCGGGCTTGCAGCCGGAACCGTAATATTTCTGAGCAGAAAACATCCCTGATCCAGCCTCAGATATGAATCAACAGGGAGAGATCTTTTACCTTATGTGCAACTCCCCGCGACAAGCCGCGGGGAGTTGCAGGTTTTTAAATTTCACTTATTTTCTCTGGTCTGAACCGCAAGAGAAGAAGCGTGGAAAGTAGAAGTCCGATTATTAAAAACGGCAGATGGCCAGAAATCAGCAGGAAGGAAAATCCGATCAGAGGATATAATGCCACCCGCACTGCCGCCTTTACAACGGGTTTATCATTGATCCATTTGGCAGCAACAGGACCATTGCGATAATACCAGGCAACAAACCTCTTTCCCGGTGCATTGGTCAGCAAATACTTGTCCCGGAACTGGCGCAAAATCTCCACCTGTCCCGCCATTGACGAACCGAATGCTGCCGTGGCAATAAAACAACCTCCTCCTCCGCCTCCATCACCGCCACCGCTGGAAGATTTATCTTTTGTGGTTATGCTGAACGTATCAAATACCCCGCCTATCGTCAGTGTTACATTGGTCGTTGTGGAGTAGTTGTCTGATGAAGTCTGCTGAACCGTGACGGTATCACCGTTATGGACGACACCGGTCTGTTCGGTATACATCCCGTCGTTGATGGCGTACATGCCGCCGGTAATAGATATATCTGCTACAGATGTGATTCCGGTGACAGTGATTTCATTGGATGTTACAATTGTATTTAATGGTACGTTGGTCTGATCAATAAAGGAAAATTGATCAGGAGGCGTTTCATCGGGTGGGGCTTCTGTCGTCACGCTAAAGATATCAGATACTCCGCCTATCGTCAGTGTTGCATCCGTCTTTGTAGAATAGCTTCCGGATGAGGTCACCTGAACCGTCACGGTATTGCCATTATTCACCGTTCCGCTGGCGCTGGTATAGTTTCCGCCGTTAATGGAGTAGAGACCGCCTATAATGGAAATGTTAACCGGTGTGTTTATCCCGGATACTGTGATGGCGTTCGATGTAACCACAGTGCCTATCTGTACATTTGTTTGATCGGTAAAGATAAATTGGGCAGGGGTCACGTCAGTTCCATTCGTAATGCTCGCCGATCCTACCCCAAACTTCGATTCAAAGGTTGACTTGTCCAAAATTTGTAAACTGCCCATCTTGTCATAAAGCCAGAGATAAGCCGACCAAACTCCCGTTGATGATCCCTGGGGAATCACCACCGTTGCAGTATAAACCCCATTCAAATCATTCCCAGATGTCCTGGTAATATTAAAAGTCGCATTCTGTGAACTCGTCTCAGATATCATATACATTGAAGTAGATGAACCTCTGCAAGAATCGCCAGAAAGGCAAACGCCAGACTGATCATCCGTCAATGTCATCATCACTGTCACTGTTTTTCCAGATGATGTTGTGTCGATCATCGATGGCGTAATACTGAAAGATGTGATCTGTGGAGGGTATGAGTCACCCGTGGCTGAACCATTCGTAATGCTCGCCGATCCTACCCCAAACTTCGATTCAAAGGTTGACTTGTCCAAAATTTGTAAACTGCCCATCTTGTCATAAAGCCAGAGATAAGCCGACCAAACTCCCGTTGATGATCCCTGGGGAATCACCACCGTTGCAGTATAAACCCCATTCAAATCATTCCCAGATGTCCTGGTAATATTAAAAGTCGCATTCTGTGAACTCGTCTCAGATATCATATACATTGAAGTAGATGAACCTCTGCAAGAATCGCCAGAAAGGCAAACGCCAGACTGATCATCCGTCAATGTCATCATCACTGTCACTGTTTTTCCAGATGATGTTGTGTCGATCATCGATGGCGTAATACTGAAAGATGTGATCTGTGGAGGGTATGAGTCACTGGCATACAGTGGAGCATTACCTAAAAATATCATCACGCCCAGCAATACTAAAAGATACACCAAGAACTTTATCCCGTTCTTCATGGTTGCCCTCCTATAATAATCCAGTTTTATGATTCATCGTTGTCACCTTCTACTATTTCAATCATGAATTAGCTATCTCTGCTGCTATGGAAAATCTGAGTTTCATTCATTACATTTTTTTATGTCATTATTTTTCATGTAGTATTCAAAACATTATTACCAAATGTACTCTTGCATCATATTCAATGATGAGTTCACTTGTTACTCCGTCAACTTCTGAAAGTTAAGATAATTCGACATTGCTTTTTCCAGTTTTGGAATAGTTTCATTAAACCACTGCAATGCTGCCATATTCTGTTCATTCATTTTCGTAAACTCGTCCGGATCTGATTTTGCCAATACCTCTCCGCGTTCTTTGAAGCCAATTATTTGGAATGATTTTGTATGCATCTGATCAAGAATAGAATACACACTGGATTTCTCATCAAAAAGAAACTGCGATTCCCTAAATCCCTTAAAGAATTTTTTTTGCAAAGTACTGAACGACTCTTTAGATGCTACGGAATGATTATAGCTCAACAGAGCTTGATAGAAATCTAATGTTCTTGAATATATATCAAACCTTCTATTGTAAAGATCGAGGCGCAATTTGTCTTTATTAACTTTATATTGCCAAAAAGCTATAGTCGCAACAAGCGCGGCAATAATAATAGGTGTAATAGTTATTACGCAATTCAAAACGTATTCAATTAAACATAAGCAGTTCATATTTTATCTTTCCTATGCGTAACGGAGCGACACTGCTCAGTGGCACGTAGTCTGCCGGGATGCGTAGCTCTTTGCTGGTTCGGGCTTGCAGCCGAAACCGTAATATTTCAGTGCAGGAAAAATCCCTGCTCCAGCCGCAAATGTATTTTTCGATTTATAAAATTACTACCATTTAAAAATAAAAAAACCGGCTTTCGAAAAAAATCGAAAAACCGGTTCGTCAAATAAAATAACAAATGTATTTAAGTGGTCTGTCTGTCTGTCTGTCTGTCTGTCTTTGCATTATGTGTACCATAGTTTCATTTTTGCATGATGCATTTCTAAAAATAATTGATCACAATGCTACCGTTTTTTTAATTAAATACTCCTTGGTCTTTCATGTCAAGAAACAATTTCATAAAGTCGTTTTTGGGGGAAATTTGGGCCGCATCAACATACAGCAACAATGGGTTGTATGTCGCACCAATCCAACGCTTCATGCGCTGCATGCCACAGGTCATAATTATTCTGTAAGTTCAGCCATAGTTCAGGCGTGGTGTTGAAAGCTCTGGAAAACCGCAACGCCATATCTGAAGTTACAGAACCGCGTTCATTAACAATTTTGGATAAAGTTTTCCGTGACACCTTGAGGTTTTTCGCCAGGTCCGTTAATGTTAAATTTAAGGGTTCAATATAATGAACTCTTAATATGTCCTCAGAATTTTTAACTACCGTCAGACACAATGCAAAATTGCAAGGCATTTTTGCAGCGACAATGATTTCTATTTTGCTTAAGTTTTTTTCTAAAAAGCTGTATTTTGTGTTGGAGATTGCGAAGATATAAAAATTAAAAATTTGGAGTTTTTGTGAGAATTTGGGACGTCAATCCGGGCTATTTAAACCGGCAAAGCTTACTCGGTGAACACCGCGAATTGCACGCTATTGTTTCCATCATCAAGCATAATAAGAAGGGCTATTCGCGTCATCCCGAAACGTTGCGCTGGCAGGGCTTCGGCTGGGCACTTAATCAGCGCCACAGATTACTGGCGGCGGAAATGAATCTCAGAGGTTATCAAGACCGCTCACCCGTATTGCTCAAAACTCAGCAGTATCAATGGCCTCAGGTATTCGTCGATTCACCCTCTACCCAATTTTTAATTCTTTCTAAAAAATACAAAAGCATTGAACAGGGGCGCATCCCCCTGCCCAAAAATGTTCAGCAGTTATGGGCGCAGCATCAATATTCGGTCATGGCCAGGGATGAAGCCGAATATAAATACATCGGCGGCTGGATTTCTTCCCGTAAAAGCGGCAAGGGGATGAACGACATTTATCCGGAGCTGGTTTCGCTCCTTCGCCGCCCCCCCGTCGAAGGCAATCTCAAAGATGCCGTCCGGCAGATGTGGAAAAACGTCTGCTCTTATTTGTCAATTTCCGGAAAAGCAGATGAACGAAAAACAACGCAAATCTTACTGAGAGAAACTCAACGTCTGGCGTTTTTGCATAATATTGTATTTTTGAAACAATCAACGGCGCTCGGCGAATTGCCGGCCTGGAAGATTTAGAACATAAGCTTCAGCTCTTTGGGCAGGACGTTGAAAGAAAAGGTTTTTCTTCTTTCCTTTTCCGGATCGCCGTTTCGTTGCAAGAATTGTTCGGTTGACGTTGTGATATGAATGTCTCTCGCCTTATAATAATCTCCGACTCTGTTTCCTCCCATCAGCGATGTCGCCAGAGCATAAAGCGTACCCAAAGGGCCGGATTTGAGAATCAGCAAATGTAAATAGCCGTCGTCATATTGTGCCTGCGGGACAACCTTAAAACCGTATCCGTAATAGGGAAGTTTTGTAATGACGGCGGTCAGAGAGCTTGAAGTTGTTATTTCCTGACCATCCATCAGAACCCGCAAATCGGCATGAATGTAGCCGTCAAACAAAACCTTCAAGGTGGCCAGACCATACGCCGTGAATCCCAGCAAATCATTGATCAGATACTTATCTCTTTCCAGCAGAATACTGCCTTCTATCCCGATGCTTGCGAACAGCGCTTTTGTTTTTCCGTCACAGCAGATTGCATCAATCAAATGCTCCTTTGCGGCAAGAATGGCGCGGGCATTTTCTTTCGGACAGCGGGGCAAATTAAACGTATGCCGTAAAACATCGCCGGAACCAAAAGGCAGAAATCCCAGAGGGACTTCCCTCGAAACACTGTTCATGACCAGCGAGAACGTGCCGTCCCCGCCCGCGACAAGCAGTATTTTTACTTTCCTAGAAAGTTCATTGGCGCAGCGGCTGAATTCTTCAGGAGATTTTGTATCCAGACCGGCAACCGTCGCGTCTTTCAAAATTCCGGCTACTTCATTTAAAATCTTTTGTTTTTCATCCAGTGAACGCTTACCGGAAACAGGATTCGCAATAATTCCGTATTTCATTTCGTCTCACTGCCGTGTTTTCCAAATTGATGTCTATTTGTTTGATAAAAAATGTTTTTCGTTTTTCTATTGCCTGATTCTCAGTCCATAATTCAAGTTATTTTAAGTTTATTGAGTCCCAATTTTTTACTGAGCAAGGCGTCGGTTAAAGTGCGGGGCAGTTTGGCAACCAGAGGAAGCAGCGTGGATCCTTTGCCCAGACGAATCAATTTCGGCACTTTTTCCCGCTCAAGTTTATCCACAAGTCCTTTCGCGAAAACATCCGCCGGTGTCGCGCCTTCCTGCGACATATGCGCCCGCTTGACGATGTAGTCCTGTATCGGGCCGTAGGCCGTTTTCCGGAAACGATGAAGGTCTTTATCGGCATTATCGGATAATTTTGATTGGATGCCGCCGGGCTGAACGGTTATTACTTGGATGCCGAAGGGAGCCAGTTCCATACGCAGGACATCGGAAAACGACGTCACGGCGGCTTTCGTCGAGCAGTAGGCCCCGGCAAACGGCGTATTCAACACCCCGGAGATACTGCTGATGTTGACTATTTTCCCTGCTTTCTTTTTTATCATCTGCGGAACAACCGCGCGGGTCAGGGCAGCCAATCCCAGCACGTTTGTTTCAAACTGTCGCCTCAATTCACACGTTTCCAGTTCAACCAGAGGCCCGATAAGAAGCAGTCCCGCGTTATTGACCAGCATGTCAATCCGGCCGGTTTTAGCCATAACCGAATCAACACAGATTTTGATGGACTTTTCATCCGTCACGTCAAGGGCAACGGTTTCCACATTGGACGCTTTCAGGTCATCAATAGATTCCGGTTTTCTGGCCGTGGCAACCACGTGCCAGTTGCGAGAGGCGAATTCAGTTGCCAGAGCGCGACCTATCCCTGTTGAACATCCACTGATCAGTACAACCGGCGCATGATTATTCATCAACTCACCTCCAGATTTTTTTTAAAAAAGAAAATGACATAATTCCCTTTGATAATCAAGTTTCCATCCGTCTTTTTTTAAATGACTGAATGACGGAGCAAATATCCACAAGGTCCTGCGTCCTTCTTTATCGCCATTTTCATCATTATTACAATAACTTACATTTCAAAAGGGTGTTTGGTAAAATATTTCCAGCCAAGCCTTAAATTTTATTGACAAAAGGAAACATTTTGTCTATAAGTGCCAGTCTTAATTCTATTTAACAAAGGATGAGTTATGTACGCAGTCATAAAAACAGGAGCGAAACAGCACAAGGTATCCGAAGGTGATGTTTTATCCGTGGAAAAACTCGCCGGAAATAAAGGCGATGAAGTTGTTTTCAATGAAGTTCTGATGGTTTCTGACGACAAAGAAATCAAAGTGGGCAAACCTTTCGTGGAAGGCGCCAAGGTTATCGGTCAAATCGTCACCCAGAAAAAAGGCCCGAAGTTGATTGTTTATCATATGAAAAGACGCAAGGGTTTTCACAAAAAAACCGGTCATCGTCAGAATTTAACCAGCATGAAAATCACAAAGATTTCGGCATAAGCGGAGGAAGTCATGGCACATAAGAAAGGTCAGGGAAGTTCCCGCAACGGTAGAGACAGCAACGCGCAACGACGCGGCATCAAGGTATACGGCGGCGAAAAAATCAATGCCGGCTCTATCATTGTGCGGCAGGTAGGAACAAAAATTCATCCGGGTAATAATGTGGGACTGGGCAAGGATTTCACCCTTTTCTCACTGATTAACGGTGTGGTAAAATATGAAAGACTGGATAAAACGAGGAAGAAAGTAAGCGTTTACGCGGCATAATAATCTCGTTTTGATATTTGATTTTAAAAGGCGCTTACACCAAGCGCCTTTTTTAATGACACTCGCTGAGAGCAAGTGGAACGCAGCTCGTCCCTGCCACCTGAAAGTGGCGGGATAGTTCGCTCTAAGATTTTCCGTGTACTGCGTTTCGGAAAATCAAGGCTCACTAAAGCGTAAGTGGAATTATCCCAGGAGCGGAGCGACGTGGGATTAATGACACTCGCTGATAATGAGACTCGTTGAGAGCAAGCAAAGTGATGCTCGAAACGTCAGTCGAATTATCCCCAAAACGAAGTGGAGTGGGAGAGCGAGCGGTGCGATGCTCGTCCCTGCCACCATAGGTGGCGGGATAATTCGCTCTAAGATTTTCCGTGAACTGCGTTTCGGAAAATCAAGGCTCTTTAAAGCGCAAGTGGTAGTAAGGCAAGCTGAAGACGAGTAAACGAAGTCTGAAGCGTAAGCCGAACTATCCAATCCCGGTATATCGGGATTGGAAATTATCCTAAGAGCGGAGCGACGTAGGATTATTCATGAAATTTGTTGATGAAGTAAAAATTTTTGTCAAGGCCGGTCACGGCGGTAGCGGATGCGTAAGTTTCCGCCGGGAGAAGTTTGTCCCGAAAGGCGGTCCGGACGGAGGTGACGGCGGTAAGGGCGGCGATGTCATCTTTCGCGCCACGGAAAGCCATCACACCCTGCTGGATTTGAAATACAGGCAGCATCAAATCGCCAAAAACGGCGGGCACGGATCCGGCAATCATCGTACCGGCAAAAGCGCCGCAGATTTGGAAGTTCCTGTCCCTGTGGGAACCGTCATCAAGAATTTTGAAACGGGAGAAGAGCTGGCCGATTTGTCTGAAAATGGCCAGACGTTTATCGCCGCGCGCGGCGGCATCGGCGGCAAGGGTAATGCACACTTTACAACATCCACCCACCAGACACCCCGCTTTGCCCAGGAAGGAATGGAAGGTGAAGAATTCACGCTCAAACTGGAATTAAAATTACTGGCGGATGTCGGGATCATCGGTTTTCCCAACGCCGGCAAATCAACTTTTATTTCCCGTGTGTCCGCGGCCAAACCCAAGATTGCCGATTATCCTTTTACCACGCTGACACCGCACCTGGGCGTCGTCCAATATTTGGACAGTAAAAGTTTCGTGATTGCCGACATCCCGGGACTGATCCCCGGAGCGCATGAAGGTCTGGGCATGGGCGACAAATTTTTAAAACACGTGGAAAGAACTTCGCTCTTGCTGCACATGATCGATATTTCCACGGAACCCCACACCAACGCTTGGTCAAACTATACCACCATTAATCAGGAGCTTGAACATTATAATTCCGAAATGATGGCCAAGCCACAGATTGTTGCCCTGAATAAAATTGACCTTCCGCATGTGAGGGAAAATGCCAAAAAACAGGTTGCGCTCTTCAAGAAAAAAGGCATAATATTACATCCTTTTTCGGCGGTTACCGGCGAGGGGCTGAAGGAAATAATGAATAAAATCGTTACTCTATTAAATCAATCAGGATAAATCACTATCATGATGAACATTCGCCAGGAAATACTCGCGCACACCAAAAAAATACTGGTTAAAGTCGGCTCCGCGGTGCTGACCGGAGATGAAGGTCTTGACCTCAAAGTCATTGATTCAATTGTACAGGACATGTCCGACTTGAAGACCCGTGGATATGACTTGGTACTGGTTACATCCGGCGCGATTGTCTCGGGAAAGCATCGCATGAAAATCACAGAAAAACTCAAGAGCATTCCCGAAAAACAGGCCGCTGCCGCCATCGGTCAGGGCAGGCTGATGCGCGTTTATTCCAAATCCTTTGAAGGAAACGGACACTATGTCGCCCAGATTCTTTTAACCCTGGCCGACCTGACAGACCGCCGGCGATATTTGAACATCCGCAACACGCTTTCCACGCTGCTGGAATGGGGCGCCATTCCCATTATCAATGAAAATGACACCGTCGCCGTTGATGAAATAAAATTCGGTG
>Ga0208459_1000547_pt1 | contig 41614 bp, 35 predicted proteins | sample AD_UKC087_MetaG_FD_184433 | JGI IMG/M metagenome (GOLD analysis project Ga0208459, IMG submission 184433) | Active sludge microbial communities of municipal wastewater-treating anaerobic digesters from USA - AD_UKC087_MetaG (SPAdes) (version 2) | ecosystem: Engineered > Bioreactor > Anaerobic >... | reverse complement strand
CCGGTTTTTCCGTGTAATAGACATAAAAACATAACGTCAGCATCCAGAAGAAGGCGCTTAAGACATCTTTCCTTTCCGAGACCCAGGCGACGGATTCCACATGCAGCGGATGCAGGGCGAAGAAAGCGGCGACAAAGGCGCTCCTCCAGACGGCACCGGTCATGCGGTGAAAGAGCCAGAAGAGCAGCAATGTACTGAGGAGGTGCAGAATAAGGTTGGTGACGTGATATCCGCCGGCTTTCAGACCATACAGTTGATGATCAACCATGAAAGACAGCCAGACCAGCGGATTCCATAAACCAAAGTATTTTGTAGTAAACGCCCAGCGGAATCCATCAGTTGTTATTCCTGATTGGACTTGATGGTTCTCGGTAATATAGACAGGATCATCATAATTGATAAAGTCATATCGATGCACCTGCCAGTAGACGGACAGAGTCAGAACGGTCAAAATAATGAAAATGATCAACTTTTGTTTATTTTGATGAAGATTAATCTTATTGACCATCTTTATGTGCCGGCCTTCATGTCAGAAATATTTTTTTTCAGAACTATCTGTTTTTCAAATAAAGTCAAGACATTCATCATGTCTCAGATGCTTCACCGGCATAGGCCTTTATTTGATGCAGCTTTTAATATATCGCAGATGCCTAATTTACAGGCTTTTTGCGCATCCAGGCATCCGGATACTTGATCGCCCTGCTTGAAATGAGCATTGGCTCTGTTGTTGTAAACGACGGCGTAATTCTTATCGAGCATGATGGCTTTGTTGTAGTCTTTTATAGCAGTCTCATATTGCCCCAGCGCGCTATAGGCAAGTCCTCTGTTATTGTATGCTGTCATGTGATCGGGTTTTAGAGAGATGACTTTATCAAAATCTTGAATGGCCAGCTTGTACTGACCGTGTTGTCCATAAATATTTCCTCTATATAAATAGGATTCGACGTAATCCGGTTTTATCTGAATAGCCTGGTTGAAATCCTTGATGGCTTTTTGATATTGTCCGATTTTCGAGTAGGCAATTCCTCGATGAAAATAGTTCCGATAATCATCAGGTTTGAAGCGAACGGCTTCATTGTAATATTGGATTTCCTTCTGCTGCTGATAGTGACCCAGTTGCGTAAAATCATTTCCCATGTTTTCCAGATCACGATAGTCCATTTTTATTACTTGCGCAGTATGTTTGAATAGAGAGATACCGTTTTTCCAGTAGCCGCACTGTTTCCAGGTTAAGAATGACAAAACGGCTAGGATAGCAAAAGCCGCAGGAAACAACATTCTACTAGTACTTTCTTTTTTTAATAAAGAAGGAATAATCCACGCCAGTAAGATGGTAATACCTATTGAAGGCAGATAAGTGTAACGGTCCGCCATGGCCTGTTTGCCCACCTGTACCAGACCGATAACCGGAACCAGTGTTCCCAGATACCAGAACCAGCCAACAAATAGGAAAGGCTTTTTTTTAATGAGATAAAGTGCAGCGATAGAAATTAGCAAAATAGCAATGCCGGAAGTAATTATCTGCCATAATGGAAGAAAGAAATTGAGCGGATAAAACACAGCCAGATCGACGGGCCAGAATATTTTTCCCAGATAGGCGACATAGGAAAAAATGGCATTGGAGAATCTTATCGTTAAAGGCAGGCCCATATCGGAGGCGATAGAACCGCCTTTATTTTGTGCCCAGAGCGTTATGATGCTTGAGGCAATGCTGATCACCATGAAAGGGATTTTTTCCAGGATGAGTTTGCCGGCCGGTTTCAGATTTATCAGAGGGGCGTCCTGCGTCTGCCAGCGCCTCAGTGGCCAGTAATCCAGCAGAAGCAGAACGAAAGGCAGGGTAACCAGCATCGGTTTGGACATCAGGCTCAGCATAAAGAAAATCAGACAAAGACAATACCGGGAGATTTTGTTTTTCTCGACATAGAAGGCATAGGTGTAGATACTGGCCATTCCGAAAAACATACTCAGGACATCTTTTCGTTCTGATGCCCAGGCGACGGATTCCACCCTTAAGGGATGCAGGGCGAAAAAGGCGGCTGCAAAAGCCGAAGGCCAGATATTATTGGTTGTCTTATAAAGAAAAAGAAACAGGAGGATGACCGTACCGATATGCCAAAGCAGGCTGACGAGATGATGACCGCCGGCATAATTTCCGAAGAGACTCCAGTCCAGCATGTGTGAAAGCAAAGTCAACGGATGCCAGTTGCTTACGACAATCGCCGTGAATGCCCACTTGATATTCTCAAAGTTCAAACCGGATTGAATTTGATAATTTTCAGTAATGTAGAGGTTGTCGTCAAAACTAATAAATTCATTTCCCGCTATGGGGCTGAAGGATATACAAGAGACGACAATTAAACATAAAGTGATTAGGTCAACATATCTTCTATGCATAGAATTTTATCAAAACATCATTGAAAATTGGCCAGATGCGAAGAGCAAAATATTTCTAACGGCAAAATCCTTTACTTTCCGCAGTCTGTAATGTCACGCAAGTTCCCATTTCACAAGCTTTTTTCGCGTCCCGGCAACCGGAAGTTGTGTCACCTGTGATGAAGTAAGCATTTGCCCGGTTATCGTACGCCTGCACATAGTCCTGTTTTAGCCGGATGCTTTGACTGTAATTTTTGATGGCAACTTGATACTGGCCGAGTTTTGTATGGGCGTTGCCACGGTTGAAATAGGCCTCGGCAAAATCGGGTTCGAGACCAACGGCCTTGTCAAAATCCCTGATGGCCAGCAATGGCTCTTTGAGTTTATAATATGCAATTCCTCTGTTGTTGTAAGCTTTTACATATTGAGGATTCAGCCGGATGGCTTTGTTGTAATCTTGAATGGCCGATTGATATTGATGAAATTTCATGTAAGCGTTTCCCCGATTATAATACGCTTTATCATTATCCGGTTTAAGTTGTATGGATTTTTTATAGTCCGCGATGGCTTGCTGATACCGGCCGCTTCGGTAATAAACATTTCCTCGATTGTAGTAAGCTTCAGCATCATCGGGCTTCAACCGGAGGGCTGTATTGTAGTTTTCGAGGGCCTGCTGATACCCGCCAAGTTCATCATAAATATTGCCTCTGTTGATGTAATAGGCTTCAGCGAAATCGGGCTTGAGCCGGATGGCTTCATTATAGTCCTCAATGGCACGGGCTTTCTGACCAAGTTTGTAGTACGCATAACCGCGATGATAGTATGCTTTGGCGTAATCCGGTTTAATCAGAATCGCTTGATTATAGTTTTCAATTGCCCGCTGATATTGCCCCAGTTCTCCATAAGCATCGCCTCTGTTGGCGTATCCTTCAGCTTTGTCTGGTTTTAAGCGAATCCCCAGGTTATAATCCTCAATGGCCCGCTGATACTGTCCCAGTTTCCCGTAAGCATTTCCCCGGTTAAAATAGCCGCTGCCATCATCCGGTTTCAGGCGAATGCCATGATTTAAGTCCTCAATGGCCCGCTGATACTGCCCCAGTTTCCCGTAAGCGAAACCCCTGTTGAAATAGGCATAGGGATAATCAGGTTTGATCTGAAGCGCTTTGGTGCAGTCCTCGATGGCCTGCTGATAACGTCCCAGCACAACGTTGGCGTTGCCCCTATTAGTGTAAGCCAGATAATTATCCGTTGTTACCAGTGTGGCATGATTCCAAAGTTCAAAACTGTTTTTCCAGTGGGCACATTGCCTCCAGGTTAAGAATGACAGGACGGCAAGTATGATGATTGTCAACGGACATAAAATTTTCTTTTTGGTTTCCGCCGAGGGAATCAGAAAGGGTATTCCCCAGGCACTCATGATGGCGATTCCGATGAATGGCAAATAAACATAATGGTCGGCTATCGCAAAAAAACCTTTGCGGATAATTCCGATCACCGGCAGAAGCGCGATCAGGAACCACAGCCAGCCGACCATCAGAAAGGGCAGGCGTTTTCTTGTGGCGATGGTGACGGCGCTGATCACAAAAATCAGCAAAGCTGCCGGTATTACCTGTAGCGGCGGTAGAATTTCCGGAAAAGGATAGAAAACCGCCAGATGATGGGGCCAGAATATCTTTTCCAGATATCGGACAAAATAAACCAGAGCGTTGGAGATCGTCGAACCCAGATTTGTGACGCAATAAAAAAATACACCGGTGACCCTGGAAACAGGATGTGCCTGTTTCCAGGGCGACTGAGCGTAAATGGTGATGATGGAGAAAACAGCGGATAAAATAAAAAAAGGCATTTTTTCTTTTAACTGCCACATGAAAAAACCTTCTTTTCTCTGTTCAAAACGACCCAACGGCCAGTAATCGAGAAGAATCATGATGACCGGCAGCGTCACCACCATCGGCTTGCTCATCAGCGCCAGAGAAAAAGTGAATAGAACCGCCAGATACCTTCGGATAACCTGATTTTCCGTGTAACGGACATAAAGACACAGCGTCAGCATCCCCAACAGGGCGCTCAGTACATCTTTTCTCTGGGAAATCCAGGCAACCGGTTCCACATGAAGCGGGTGAAGGGCGAAGACGGCGGCGACAAAAGCGCTCTTCCAGACGGCGCCGGTCATGCGGTTCAAAAGCCAGAAGAGCAATAACACGCTTAATATATGCAGAATGACATTGGTGACATGGTAACCGCCGGCTTTCAGGCCATAAATCTCATAGTCAACCATTAAAGTCAGCCACGTCAGCGGATGCCAGAATGCGGCGTGCGTCGTGCTGAATGCCCACCGAACACCGTCCAAAGTCATGCCTGATTGCACATGACGGTTCTCTATAACATAAACAACATCGTCGAAATTGACAAAATCAAATTGATGCGCCTGCCAGTAAACAGTAAGGATTACAACAGCTAATGTGACATAAATGATGAAAGTCTGTTTCTGGAGACTGAGATTCAGTTTATTGAACATATTTCCCTTCCGCGCATTCATTTACCATATGTTGCTGGGGAGTTCAGCCATTTTTTGGTTTGGCGGTCCGATTCGCTGTTTGAATCTTTAGAAGCTTATCCTTCTCAATTCATCATTACCGAAACATGTCAAGGAGGTATATTTCTGCTTTTTTTCAAGATAACGAGAACAAGCGGGAGTTAGCTCTTTTTACCGGGATCGAGAAGGTCGAGCATTTTTTGCGGATCGTTTGTCGGCAAAGCACAGGTGAAATTTGTACAGACATAAGCCGTTGTTTTTCCGTCAATCCGGGTATGAGATTTAGCAGCCGGAACAATGGTTTGAATATCCGACTGCTGTGATTTTTCAGAACGGTAGAGGACGACTTTATTGGGTATAAAGTTGTTTCGTAAGGTTCTCAGCAGCTCTCGAGAGTCTGCTTTATCCATATCTCCGGCAATGATAACTTCGCTTGACGGTCCAATCATAAAATCAAGGCCGCAGAGAAATTGCGTAAAAGCCGTCGGCATCGCATCTGCCTGCGTAAGGAAGGCTTTGTAAATGTCATTTGCCCGTTTTCCCATATCGGCATCGCCGGTCATTTTGGATAGGCGCAGGGCGTTGCTAAATGCGACGGAATTGCCGGAAGGAACGGCGCCGTCGTATAATTCTTTCGGACGGGTCAGAAGCTCTTCCGCATCGGATGAGGTCAAAAAGAATCCGCCGCTTTTTTCATCAAAAAAATGGCTGAATAAGAAATTTTGATAGGTTAGCGCTTTTTGTAAATACCTGGTCTGAAATGATGCTTCGTAGAGTTCCAAAAGCGCCCAGGTTATGAAAGAATAATCATCGACGCTGGCTGCGATCGCGGCTTCACCTTTTCTGTACCGGTGCATCAATCGGCCGTCCCCGGCTTGCATGCACTGAAGAATAAAGTCCATCGCGCGGCAGGCGGCCTTTGCGTAATCCGGTTCATCAAAGGCCTGCGCGCCATGCGCCAATGCCGCGATCATCAGGCCGTTCCAGTCAGCCAGAATTTTGTCGTCCTTGTGGGGATGCACTCGTTTTTCGCGGTAAGCGAAAAGTTTTTTCTGAATCTGTTCAATGCTGGAGATGGCTTCATGGGCATTGTTTTCTTTTGTGATGACCGGTTGCAGATGCGGAATAAAATAACCGGCGGGAATTTCCTGCATTCCGGGTAAATCATGATCGTTGTTATGTCGGTAAAGTGATATAAACAAACCGGCTTCTTCTTTGGTCAGAATGCTTCTGATTTCCTCTTCTGTCCAGAGGTAAAATTTCCCTTCCACACCTTCGCTGTCGGCATCTTCGGCGCAGTAAAATCCCCCCTGCTCATCCGTCAGATCACGCAGAACATAGGTAAATATTTCACGGGCGGTGGTTTCGTATCCTTTTTTGCCGGTAGCCTGATAAAGCTCAGTGTAGGCCAACGCCATCAGCGCCTGATCGTAGAGCATCTTTTCAAAATGCGGAACGGTCCAGCGGGCGTCGGTTGAATAACGGTGAAATCCGAAGCCGATATGATCGTAAATTCCGCCACGCCTCATGTTTTGCAATGTGTGTTCCACCATGTGCAGCGCTTGAGCGTCTGCGGTTCGTTTCCAGTAGCGCAGCAGAAAAAAGATATGGTGCGGTGAGGGGAATTTTGGTGCTTGACCGAAACCGCCGAATGTCGGGTCAAAACTCATCGAAAGCGAACGAAAGGCACGATGCAATGTTTCTTCAGACAGATCATTGCCCTTTTCGGTGAGCGGCTGGCGCAGGGCTTTGGTGATTTCTGATGCGGCGGAAAGGACATCGGCGCGTCTGTGTTGCCATAAAGACTTTATACGAGGAATGATCTCCAGCATTCCGGCACGGCCGTATTGATTTTCTCTGGGAATATAGGTTGCGGCAAAAAAAGGTTTTTTATCCGGCGTCATCATGATCGTCAGGGGCCAGCCGCCGCTTTGCGTCATCATCTGACAGACTTTCATATAAACCGCGTCAATGTCTGGACGCTCTTCGCGATCCACCTTGATATTGATGAAAGTATCATTGAGCAGCGCGGCGACTTCTTCATTTTCGAAAGATTCGCGTTCCATGACATGGCACCAGTGGCAGGTGGAATAGCCGATGGAAAGAAAGACAGGTTTATTTTCCTGCTTTGCTTTTGCAAATGCCTCGACGCTCCAGGGAAACCAGTCCACCGGATTGTGAGCGTGTTGAAGCAGATAAGGGCTTTTTTCATGGATCAGACGATTCGTTTTCATTGAATTCAATATAATGACTCCTGTACTTTTTACAAGGATTTGACAAAAACTTTCTCAAAGGCTTCTTCTGTGAGGACACCTTCCATGATTTTCTCATCTCCGGTGTAAAATGTCGGCACACATGATTGCACATCCTGTTTTAATTTTTTTGAATCCTGAACACGACACCCTGTTTATAGATCTGTTCTTCCCAATTGATAAAACCCGCCTGGGATGAAAGATTTTGAAGTTCCTGCTGATCGAACCAGTGAATCCATTGTCCACTGCGCAGAAAAAAACTTTGGATGACTGATTTTACCCGCCAGATTGAGGATACCATCGGTTGAATGAAAATGTGTCCGGCAATGACTGCAATACAGCGTCGTCTTTCCAGCTTTCTTCTCCCTGGTCATAACCAGGAAATTATTTGATTTGTCGCGTGCGGAACAATCAGGACAAATGAGTTTTTCAAGAATAGAATCTTTCATGCTTTTGCCCCGGAATTGATGGCCGTTGATGATACGTTCAATGTAATTTAACGCAACAGCCTGAGAAGTCAACGGAAATCAACTGGCACTGCCGTTACGCTCTTATCATTAAATAAAAACAAAGTTTTGTTGATTTGTTATTCAAAAAAACCGTTTTGTCCTTGACTTCAAGATTGTGAAATTGCTACATTACACAACAATTCCCCATAGATAATAAATCAGACTTCATGCAACCCGCATATAAAGGAGAAAAGTATGAATTTTGAGCTGACCGAAGAGATGAAAATGTTGAAAGATATGGCTTATCGATTTGCCGTGTCGGAAATAAAGCCGGTGTCGCAGGAATGCGATGAACACGAAAAATACCTGCCGGAAATCAGGAAAAAGGCCGCGCAAAACGGCCTGGTCGGCGCGTGGATTCCGGAACAGTACGGCGGATCCGGAGCCGGTATCCTGGGCAACACCATTATCACGGAAGAAATATCCAAAATAGACATGGGTATCAGCCTCAATGTCGTTGCTTCCGGTTTCGGTTGCGAGTCCATTTTAAATTATGGGACGGAAGAGCAGAAAAAAGCCTATCTGCCAGGTATCTGTTCCGGTGAAAAAGTATGTGCCGGTGCCTACACCGAGCCCAATGCCGGAACAGACGTTGCCGGATACAAGACCCGAGCGGTTAAAGACGGCAAGGACTATATCATCAACGGCAATAAAATGTTCATCACCAACGGCACCGTTTGTGATTTTATGGTCGCGCAGTGCATTACCAATCCTGAAGAAAAAAAACACAACAGCTTCAGCCTGATTATTGTCCCCGCGGACGCCAAAGGCATAACACGCAACAAAATTCACGGGAAAATGGGTATCCGGGCCAGCGATACCGCGGAGATTGCTTTTGAGGATGTGCGCGTTCCGCAAACCAATCTGATCGGCAAGGAAGGGCAGGGTTTCCGTCAACTCATGCACTTTTTCGATATCACTCGCGTGATGGTTTCGGGCCAGGCGCTGGGGATTTCGGAGGCCTGCCTGGAAACAAGCATCAGATACGTCAAGGAAAGAACAGCCTTCGGTGCGCCGTTGGGTTCCTACCAGATGACGCAAATGAAACTCACCGAGATGGCCATCCGTATTGAAGCCTTGCGCGGTTTAGTTTATAAAGCGGCATGGCTGATTGATCAGGGAAGACCTGATTACACGTTGGCGGCCATGGCTAAATTCTACGGCGGGCAGACGGCGGTATTTTCCGCCAATTATGCCGTGGAACTGCATGGCGGCTATGGATACATCGAGGAATATCCGGTGCAGAAATGGTATCGTGACGCGAAGATTCTGGAACTTTACGAAGGCACCAAGGAAGCTGAGATCATGACGATTGGCCGTGCGCTTCAAGCCAGATGATTTTAGCGAGTTCTGACATTAAAGGCAAGGTGATATTGAAAAAAAAGGGGGAAACGTTTCACGTTTTAATGTGAAATTTTTCTTTGCAGAATATTTGAAAGCATTTGTGTTTCAGGCCAGAATGAAGATTTGCTGATGACAGCGGAATATTCCGATGGAGTGGATTTTTTTCAGTCACTAAACCGATACGCCTGAAGCCATTCATAAATGATCCCTTGCCCAACAGTAGTCCGTTTAAAATATTATTTTGTTCTTAATCTTAATGATTGCATTCTCTCTCGCATAGTTTCTTTCATTTTTGACAGGTTATCTTCTGTTGGTAAACCCCAAATCCAAATCCAAACCGCTATACAAAAAACAGGACAAAAAAGGATGAACACGGCTGCAATGATGGCGAAGAGTGCGGGAAAATACAAGTCGCCGAAAGCGTTCAGTCGAACTTTTCCGGATTTTGGTTCCCAGAGTATTTCGACATTATCACCGATAGAATAAGATTGTACGGATGATGAAAAACAGGAATGATACTCTTTTTCTTTGCCGTCGGGCATTAGAAACTTTACCGTTGGATTGCTGACCGGAACACCGTCAGAAAGAGAAGAATGAATTTCCGAAACCGTTCCGTTTAATGTGACAGCCGCGCTCTTAAATGTGTAACTGCTCAAACCCATCGAGATTCCCCAGCATAATATTCCGACGCCGAGAATGATCCATAGACCCAAAAATATCCAGTTTTTCAATTGATTTCTCCAGTCTTATGTTAAATCGGTTTTTATCCGTAGCATTTCACCAGCACATATTATTCTGTTATTGTTTTCCGGATGAGGGCGAAAAGCCAAGCCACTTCCGCTTCGTCCAGACCTGCGGCCAGTTCCACTTCAGTCTTATCGCTGCGGGCTATGATGCCTTTTGAACCGGCCATTTTCATCAGTGACGAAAGCAGGCGTGGCACAGGTCGCCCGTCAGGCATTCGGGGAGTTCCCGTATCGCCAAGCTTTACCTTTTTCATTCCCGACACTTCAATGATGTTGATGGTTTCCTGTCTTGCCGGAGCCACCAGATCTTCCAGCTCATCTATTGGAATTTCGGTCATGGTTTTCTTGCCTTGCCTGATTGCTTCCACGCGAAGAAAAGCCCTTGTTACAGTAATTCGTTCAAAATCTTTTTTCATCTGGTGTGCTGTCCGGATCGCTGATATTAAAGGCACGATAATGAAAAGTCCGAGAAAGCCAAGAATAAGATAACGGATCAAGTCGGGCAGGTCAGACCTGAGAAGCGGAGGCATGAAAAACCAGGTAACACCGATGGCGAAGATGAGAGAAAAGGCAAGGGGAATGTAATAAATTTTTTTATTTGTATTTTCGGGAATATGGATCACTAAACCTTCTCCTGTTCTTTCCACTTGTGAACGCATGGTGGACGGTTTCGGAGGCAATATTCCTTCCGCCTTGTCCACTCGTTTCATTCTGTCTCGATATGATTCATTGAGGTGACCGGGATCGCGGATGATTCTTTCGCCGGTGGATGTATCCACGAGCGGTTTTTGCAGGAAGCGGGAAAGCTCTTCGGCCAGTTGTCGGGCCCCGGCAAAGCTGGTCGGTTGCGAAACGGCAAGGGGTTTTGTCATGCTCCCGCCGGATAACTTGATTGGCCAGGTAGCGGGGGAATCGCTGTCGCCGCTGGAGAAACTCATTTCCACCTGATCTATCGCGTCCATCAAATATTCGGTTCGTTTAAAAGGCACAAGCAATCCGTACCATTGAACAATGCGCCCTCTGGCGCGATCCAGAATAATGCCGGCACGTCCAAAAACGAGCAAAGCTCCTACTAACGTAAAAACAGCGCCAAAGAGAATAACAAAAAGCGAAGACGGTGTATCCGATGGTTTGTTTACAGGGATAAGATCAAGCGGAAGTTGCAGGACAAAAAGACCTGCCAAAAGAAAAGGCAGGCCGAAAACGGAAAGGCAACCGCCTCCGCTGCGAATTTCCAAAGTTGCCTGATCCCTGTAAATAAACGGGCTTTTTTTTGCGCCGATGGCACCCTGATTAAAAATGTTCATAACGCATCACCGGGGGGCCGTGCATCTTTTGATATCTGGTCATTGAAAAAATATTTACCATATCTTCATGATCGAACACAAAAGAAATTTGGGAAGCATCATTTTTCAAAAACCATATGAATATATGGTCATATTATGATAAATTATTTTCCGGTGAAGCCAGAAAAACAGAGGAACAAAAACGTTGTTTTGGGTGTCTAATACCATAGAGAGCAGGAAAGCCGCTGTCGAAGATGAAGATCTGCAATATGTAACTCTTTGTCAAAGGGGCGAAATGGAGGCTTTTGAAGTGCTGGTCGAAAGGCATCAGAAAAGAATGTTGAATATCGCTTACAGAATGACCGGTGATTATGATGAAGCCTGTGATGTAACGCAGGAGGCATTTATTGCGGCTTATAAATCAATGAAGAGCTTTAAAGCGGAGGCGAAATTTTCCACCTGGCTATACAGAATCGTGATGAATCTTTCCAAAAACCGGTTAAAGCAATTACACGGCAGGACGACACGTGAAAGCCTGCGTCTTGATGATTGTGGGGATGGCAGGGCGAAGGAAACAGGAAATCCGTCACTGGTTCATGACGGCAATCCCGGTCTCGATATGGAAAGACGGGAAAGAGAAGCGCATGTGCAGCAATGCGTTAATTCTCTCGGTGCGGAATACCGGGAGGTTCTGGTGCTTCGGGATATTCAGGGATTTTCGTATGAAGAGATAAGGGATATCCTGAAGGTTCCGGACGGAACCGTTAAGTCCCGGCTTTCCCGAGCCCGTAACGCGCTGAAAGATTGTCTCGCTAAAATTATTGGTGATTTATGAAAGAATGCGAACAGATTGAAAACAAGCTCCCTTTGTATCTGGATGATTCATTGTCCGGTTTTGATAAAAAAGCCGTTGAGGAGCATTTGAAGTCCTGCCCCGGGTGTACAAAAAACCTGGCGCAACTCAAAAAGATGCACGCTCTGACGAATAATCTGGCCGAAGTCGAACCTCCTGCCTGGTTCAAGCAAAAGATTATGGTCAGCGTGCGTGAAGAAGCAGAAAAAAAGAGTTGGCTCCGGAAACTGTTTTATCCCTTGAAGATAAAAATTCCCGTACAGATATTTGCCACGATATGCATTGCCGTGCTGGCTGCCTATGTTTACAGGTCAGGTGAAGATCGAATGAAAGAAGTTGCGACATCGTATGTTCCGTCGCCAGCTATTGAAGTTCAGAAAGAAAAGTTGCCGGAACGGAAATTGAAAACATCGACTGATGAAGATGTTCAAAAAGAGCAATCCATCAAAAGACAAGAACGAATATTGCCCGCAAAGGGCATGGTTCGTGAGAAAGATTTTGCCGCCGTGCCTTCTCCTCCGGCAGCGGATTTTAACGAGCAATCTGGTGGCGCTCCGGCAACCCGATCCGTCATGATTCCTGAAAAGGCCGATAAGGTTGAAAGCTATAAGGCTGTAGATTCTGCTGTGACTGCTGAGGCAACTGACCGATATGAAAGACCTCAGATTGCAAAATCTGAAATGATGGCGGAAAATCGTCTGGAAAAGAAAAAAGAAACCGGTGTTGGCGATGTCGTCATGAAAACCGCCAGAATACCTCAGGTGCAAACCATGGTCAAATCGTCTATTATTTCATTGCGGGTTGCCGATAGGGATAAAGCAATGATCGAAATTGAAAAACTTCTGGAAAAATATGAGGCAAAGGATATCATCAGGCAAAAAACACCGAACAAAACCATCCTTACGGCTCGATTGAAAAATCAGAAAATAGACGCCGTAAAAGATCACTTAAAAACGATCGGGCGGATCGAATTTAAAGATATATCAACGAACAGTTTTGAGAACGAAACAGCCATTTTCATAGAGATTTTGAATGATTAAAGCGCCACTATGATTTCATAGAATCAACTTGACTTTCAGTCATAATTTGGTTAATTTAACGTCAGATCACCACAGGGATCTGAAAAAGAAAAAAGAATTTATCTGTAAAAAGTTTGAATGGCCAATCTGTAATCAAATAGTTGTTTCCAAGTGAAAATTCATTTAATCTTTTTTCTGCTGATAATTATCAAAATGTATTTTTAAACGCCATAAGTTTTAATCCCAAGGTTTTGCGGGTAAAATTTATTCAATATTGAAGCGTTAATGAAAGGAGGACATGGAGATGGCAAAATATCTCTACAATCAGGAGGCGGTCGATAATCTCAAGCTTAGCGACACCTCTGTTCTGGATCGTCTGGTTGACTACGAATCAGCGCGCGAAGCGCACTCGAAAAAGGAACACGCCAAGAAAGACAAACGAATGACAATCGGTGAAGCTGTTGCGACATTTGTTCAGGATGGTGACATCATCACCGATGGCGGCTTTTCTTACGTTCGGACTCCCCATCAGGCCTTTCACGAAGTGATCAGGCAGGGCAAAAAGAATTTGCAGATGATCGGATCACCCAATACGAATCAGAGTTTTTTTATCTTTTACGGATGTGTGGATTATTCCCACAATTCATACTCCGGGGCGGAGATGCGCGGGATTGACAGACTCTATGACCGCGCTCTGAAGCAGGAAAAGGTTAAAATTCTTTCCGAGTGGAGTCACGGCGGCATGGCTCAAGGGTTCAAGGCCGCTCAACTGGGTTCCCCGGGTGTTGCCAGCAAGCAGATGATCGGCAGTGACCTTGTCCGCTATAATCCTTATCTCAAGGTCATCCAGAATCCCTTAAAGAAGGATAAGGATCCCGTTGTGTTCGTTCCAGCTTTGTATCCCGATGTTTCTTTTATTCATTGTCACGCGGCGGACAAGTACGGCAACGCGTATATCTATGGCCCGGCTGTGAATGATCTGGCGATGGCCGCCGCCGCCCGCAAAGTCATCATTACCGCGGAAGAGATCGTGCCCGAAAGCGATATCCGTTACAACAAGCAGGGGCAGATCATTCCGTTCTTTTATGCAGATGCCGTAGTGGAAATGCCTTTCGGGGCGCTTCCCGGAAGCATGCCCGGATGTTACTACTGGCCGAGGCAGTGGTGGGAAAAGTGTATGCGGTGGGCCACATTGAACGACGAAAACGCTAAAGAGTTTCTAGACTACTGGATTATCAATACTAAGAATCAGTTTGAATTCGTTGAAAAACTGGGAGGCGCGAAGTGGATCGCCGAAGCCCGTCGCCAGACAAAAGCCGCCGAAGGTGATAATGAAGACATTGATTTCTCTTACGAGGAATTTACCCTGAAGCATGATTCAGGACTCTACTACTAGAAAGGAGAAAACCATGCGAGACTTAAATGCACCAGCCAATCCTCTGGAAACATTGGCTTATATCATTGCACAGCAGATTCACGATCATTCGATCGTATATATAGGAACAGGCCTCCCCATGGTGGCGGGGATTCTGGCCAAGAAAACCCATGCCCCCAACATCACCATTGTCTATGAGTCAGGCGGTCAGGACCCGATCGAGGGTGATATGCCCTGGTCGGTCGGTTGTCCCTTTACCTGGCGCAAATCACCCACCATTATGGAAATGGCTTATTCCTTCGCGCAGTGTTACAACGGTTACGTGGATATCGGATTCCTGGGATTTGCCCAGGTGGATATGTACGGTAACGTGAATACGCACATGATCGGCAAGGATTTTCATCATCCCAAGGTCCGCCTGACCGGCAGCGGCGGCAACAATGATCTTTCTTCATTGATGAGTAATATGGTTCTGGTTGGACTCCAGACACCGGATAAATTCCCCGAGAAAGTTGATTTCATCACCTCCGTAGGTCATTTGACCGGCGGGAACTCCCGCCAGGAAGCCGGTCTCGTCGGCAACGGTCCCAGCGCGGTCATCAGCCCCTGGGGTGTTTATGATTTTCATCCGGTCAGTAAACGCATGCGCGTCAAATCCCTGACACCCGGTGTCACGTTTGAAATCGCGCAATCGCTTACGGGATTCGAATTGTTGAAACCGGATGGAGAAATTCCGCAGACAAAACTGATTACCGATGAAGCGTTGAAAATCATCCGCACCCAGGTTGATCCACGCGGCGTTTTCACCACCATGCCCGCCGCATAGTGAGGCCCGCTAAGAACGTGAAACGAGGTTCGTCCCTGCCACCTGAAGGTGGCAGGATAATTCGCTCTAAGATTTTCCGAGAACTACGTTTCGGAAAATCAAGGCTCATTAAAGCGATGTGGGATAAACATAGGATGTGCACACCTGATTTTAATTATAAGGAGGAAGCTTATGGAAGATATTAAAAGAATTCTGGCTGTCAGTTGGATAACGCAATATTGCAAGGAAACGGTCCATTACGCAGTGTCCCTGGCTTCAAAGTACGACGCTGAACTTTTTGTGATTCATGTCGTTGATAACTCATTATTGCACGGCTGGAATTTTCCGATGGGATTGTATGAGGAAGAACACCGGAAATATTTGCATCAAATTCAGACCGAGCTGGATGGGATTATCAACCGTGAAAAAAAGAGTGGCATGGACATCAAAACAATTGTCAAGGAAGGTGAACCGGTCGAAGAAATTCTGAAAATGGTTAAGAAGGAGAAAATTGATCTGCTGGTACTGCGCGCCAATGAAGAAAGCCGGATTGAACACTTTCTGGTCGGAGGCAGCAATGATGAGCTGATCAGGATGATGCCCTGCTCAATTTTTCTTGTTAAAAATGAACCGAAATCCAGGGTGGGCCGGATTAAAAAGTGATGCGGTCAGAAGGCTAACATTCATGAAGCCGGAATGAGTTCTGTCGATGTGAATTTAAAAAAACGGAATGTCCCGATCGTATTGTGGCTGGGGATAATGGTCTGCTTTTTCCTGGCGGCCTGTTCTCCCCGGCCGCAGTTACCTGCTCTGGCCGGTGATGCTGTAATTCTGGCCTTCGGTGACAGTCTGACTTTCGGCACAGGAGCGGATGCTGCAGAGAGTTACCCGGCCGTCCTGGAAAAAATGATCGGCAGGCGGGTGGTCAATTACGGAATACCAGGCGAGGTGACCGCTGAAGGGCTGTCACGGTTGCCGGACGTTCTGCAAAGGGAGAAACCGGCGTTGATGCTGCTGTGCCATGGCGGGAACGATCAGCTTAGACGCAAGGATCTTAAGCAATCGGCAGACAATATCAGAGCTATGATCAAACTAGCCCAAAAATCCGGAGCGGCTGTCGTGCTCATTGCGGTGCCGGCACCGGGTCTTTCTCTTAAACCTCCTTCCCTGTATCGGAAAATTGCAGGAGAAATGTCTATTCCCATTGAAGAAGAAATATTGTCCGATATATTATCTGATCATTCATTCAAGTCAGATTTAATCCATCCCAATGCTGCGGGTTATCGCCGTCTGGCGGAGAGCATCGCCACTCTTTTACAAAAGAGTGGCGCTCTCAATTCATCCGGTTCATAAGCGTTCGGACAAAAAATATTAACCAGAATAAAGAATACAGTTGATCTTAATGAGACCCCAATTTCAGAAACAGGGTGCACTGAAATTTGATGGTCGAATGATCCCCGAAGCGAAGCTGTGCGGGATAATTGTGGGTCTGATTTCCCTCCCCTTGGAGTGCGATTTCGTTTGGATACCCCGCTGCTTGCGGCGGGGTATCCAGTTTCGGCCTAACGATTATTTTCTGGTATTTCCCGAAAGAAATCCGGGTTGTGTGTAAGCCGGTTTCGGATAACTATAAAATCCTTTCTTTGTCTTGGCTCCGAGTTCTCCGCGGTCAACATATTGCTTTAATAAGTTTGCGTTGGCTTCAGCCAGGGAATTCTTCGTTTTTCGCGCCCAATAATCGGTGATCATCCAGACGGTCTTTAATCCGATCTGATCCATAATGCCGAAGGGGCCCATGGGCATGTGCGTGACACCCATCCATGACCGGTCCACATCCTCGATGCTGGCCACATCCCTCGTTACCAGGCTCAGGGCGGAGGTGAAAAGATTAGAGATCATGGTGTTGAATACGTAACCGTTGTTTTCCCGGTGCAGCATAATAGGTACCTGACCGATGCTTACCGCAAAGTCATGTACCAGCCGGGTCACGGACGGGTCTGTTCCCGGATGAGGCATGACATCCACGATGTTGGTTGTTCGCACGTCATGAAAATGAAGTGCTACAAGTTTCTCCGGCCTGCCCGTGGCTTCGGCAAATACTGAAGGAAGCAGCAGGGAGGTATTGGTGGTGAAAATAGTACGTTTGGGGCAAAGTTCATTAAACTGAGCAAAAATTTTACCTTTGAGCTTTGGATCTTCGGGCACGGATTCATTGATGATATCGGTATCTTTGGCTGCTACTTTTGCATCTGAAGTGGCTGTGATGCGTCCCATGATTTCTTTGAGTTGTTCTTCCGTGATTCTGTTGCTGCGTACAAACCACGATGATCCCAGTTTTTCCATGCGTTTCAGAGAATCCTTCAGAATCTCGTCAGAAATGTCATAGAGCGCGACATGGTATCCGTGCAAGGCGCACGTAAAACCAATCTGCTGACCCATGGTACCAGCTCCCAGAATAAGTACTTTTTTGATATCTTTCAGTTTCATATGTTTTCCTTTCCTTCTTTTTTTAAGTGACAACACTATACACGATATTTAAAAAAAGAAAATAAGTCACATTATTAAATCCAATTGAGGATGCCCGCAAAGACAATCATCGCAACAGCGTTAACGGCGAAAAGAGAACCGATGAAAAGCTTCTGTGCGCGGGGCTGCCAGTCATGAACATAACAGGCAGCGGCAAAGAAGGGGATATAAACGGTCACAAAGACCGGGAAAGCACCCCACCATCCGTACACCCAGACGAAAGCCGGGGTTCGTACCAGAAAGATTTCCAGAATAGAGGCAAGGGCGGCATTGGCAACCGCAAAGAACAGACGGTTATTGATGCCCATGATTTTCAGTGTCGGATCTTTCGGCATCAGCTTGCAGACGACAATTCCGGCGATGGAAAACATCAGGCTGATTTCGATGCCGACTCCCACCATGATTTCAAACGCTGTACCGGCAGGCACTGTCCACAGGGCATGACCTGAAAAATGCTGGATGAGCGCGTTGATGATTTCCACAAACCAATGGACCATGTAAAGAGCCAGTCCTCCGGCAATGGCTCGGTAATTGCCTTTTTCAAATTCGTTGGCATAAATGTATAAGACAATGACGAATAGTGGAATGACGTACCACTGAAAATGATGACCGTTCCTTAAAATGTTTAATGCCTGGCTGGTTGCTTCGGGATTGTTCAGAGTCATTGCTGCACCTCCTTGTTTGATGGTCCGCTAAAAATGATCACTCATTCTGGCCGGGCGCTGAAACATCACTGATGATGCCTTTTATTTAATCTTCTGCAACATCTCTCCCATCATTTTATGAATCAGGTTGATGGCCTTGAGCGGACGAATCATGACTTTGAATTCGGTAATCCGGCCATCTGCGTCCCAGGTGATCATATCCACGCCGTTGATGGAAATTCCTTCAATTTCCGTGCAGAATTCCAGAACGGCATTGTTTCCGGCAGCGATCTCTCTTAAATACCGGAAGTGACCGTTATTGAAAACAAAGAGCGCTGCGGTCAGATAAAGTTTGGTGATTTCTTTTCCCACCTGCGGTGTATGAACAACGGGGGAATGAAAAACAACATTATCAGCCAGAATGTCATCAAGCCCCGCCGCGTCTTTTGTCTCCAGTAATTTGTGCCATGCGTCAATGGTATTTTCAATCATAGATTGACCCTTTGAATTACTTGATAAAAATTTTTTCAGATTACTCCTGATATACTCAATCTGATTATTCCGAACTATCGTGACGATCTTGTCTTATTTTTCCTGCAGTTTGTTCAGCCTTGCTTTGGCGGCTTTGTGTCCCTGGTCGGCTGCTCTCTGATACCATTTGGCGGCGATTTTGTCATCCTGGGAAACGCCCATGCCATCCTGATACATTCCTCCGAGATTGAATTGCGCCGCAACGCTTCCTTTCTCACACATGGCCACCAGGTTATCCAGAGCATTTTCATTTTCCTGCTCAGCAGCCTTCCTGTACCATTTGGCCGCTTCCTCATCGTCCTGCGTAACGCCTTCTCCGGTTTCATACATCTGGGCCAGATTGAACTGGGCCACAGCATTGCCCCTGCTGCACATGGCCGTCAAGCTCATCAAAGCGTCTTCGTCACCCTGTACAGCCGCCTGACGATACCACCTTATCGCCTCGTTTATATCCTGTTTAACCCCCTTGCCTTCTTCATACAGCGATGCCAAAGATAACTGGGCTTTCGCGTAACCTTGGTCGGCTGCTTTCAAGAACCATTTGAAAGCTTCCGTATCATCGCGTGGAATCCCTTCGCCGCTTTGATACATCAGGCCCAGGTTAATCTGAGCCTGCGCGTTCCCCTGTTCAGCCGACTTGCGGAACTGGTTTGCTGCTTCCGTATAATCCAGCGGAACGCCCTTACTGTTAAGATACATCACCCCCAGATTATTCTGCGCGTTGGCATCGGCCTGCTGAGCCGCCTTGCGGAACCACCTGACAGCTTCCGCATAATCTTCCTTCACGCCGGTACCGTTCAAATACATCAGCCCCAGATTATTTTGAGCTGATGGATCACCGTGCTCAGCAGCCTTGAGATACCATTTGGCTGCCTCGACGTCATCCTGCTTGACCCCTTCACCTTTTCTGTACATCAAACCGAGATAAATCTGAGCCTGCACGTTACCCTGATCAGCCGCCCTGCGGTAACAGTTTGCGGCTTCTGCAAAATCCTGTTCAACGCCTTCACCTCTCTGATACATGATGCCAAGATTATGGAGAGCTGTTTGATCATCCTGTTCGGCCGCCTTTGAAAACCATCTGAACGCTTCGGTATAATCCGACGGAACACCTTTGCCTTCATAATACATGACGCCTAAATTACACTGAGCCAGTGCGTTACCCTGTTCTGCCGCCTGACGATACCATTTCGCGGCTTCGGTATCATCTTGGGGAACTCCTTCTCCATTCTCGTATTCAACGCCCAGGTTGAACTGAGCTTCAGCGTTACCCTGACAGGCCGCTTTCAGAAACCACCGAACCGCTTCGGCATCATCTTGTTGCACGCCGATGCCTTCCTGATACATTTCCGCCAGATGGCACTGGGCCACAGCATTGCCCCTGTTGCCTATTTCTATCAGATTATTCAGAGCGGTCGCGTTGCCCTGTTCAACAGCCCTTCGGTACCATTTGGCCGCTTCCGCTTCATCCCGGGAGACGCCTTCCCCTTTTTCGTACTTGATACCCAGATAAAGCTGGGCGCGGGTATTTCCATGCTCGGCCGCTTTTAAAAACCATTGGAACGCTTCGTCATCATCAGCCTCCACGCCTTCCCCTTTGTCGTACTTGATACCCAGATTAAACTGCGCTTCGGCATTTCCCTGTTCGGCGGCTTTACGGAACCATTTGATGGCTTCAAAGTTGTCCAAGGGAACCCCTCTGCCTTCCTGGTACATTTCACCCAGCAGATTTTGTGCGTAGGCGTTGCCCATTTCCGCAGTCTTTAAATACCACCGGCCGGCTTCAGAATCGTCGCGCTGAACACCTTTTCCATTAAGGTACATCATACCGAGACTGTTCTGAGCGTCGGCATCGCCCTGTTCGGCCGCCTGACGATACCATTTAACAGCCAGGGTGTAATCCTGGGGAACGCCTCTTCCTTCCTGATACATTCCGCCCAACAGGTTTTGCGCATAGGCATTTCCCCGTTCAGCCGCCTTTTGAAACCACCGGGCGGCTTCCTCGTCGTCTCGCGTAACGCCCTCGCCCCGGCGATACATCATGCCCAGGTTAATCTGTGCGCGCACATTTCCCTGTCTGGCGGCTTTCAGATACCATTTTGTGGCTTCGGTGTAATCCTGAGGAACGCCGTCTCCGTTACTGTATTTTTCACCGAGAATGAACTGGGCTTCCGGATTACCCTGTTGCGCAGCTTTGTAATACCAGTGAGCGGCCTTGACGTCATCCTGTTGAACATTCAGTCCCGCCTGATATATTTCCGCCAGATTGAATTGCGCAACGGAGTTTCCTCTGTTGGCGATGACGGTCAGATTGTTGAGTGCGGTTTGATTTCCCTGTTGAGCCGCTTTCATAAACCAGCGTAACGCTTCAGATTCGTCTTGCTGAACACCTTTCCCGCTGTCATACATAACACCGAGATTGCACTGGGCGCGCGCATTGCCCTGTTCGGCGGCCTTTTGATACCATTGGAATGCTTCGGCATCGTCCTGCTCGACGCCCTCTCCGTTGTCGTACTTCACGCCCAGAATGAACTGGGCTTCCGGATTTCCCTTTGCAGCGGATTCCTTGAGAAACGTAATAGCTTCTTCATTATCCCGGTCAACCCCTTCACCGCTTGCATACAGGGTGGCCAACAGACCCTTGGCTTCGGTATCCCCCTGTTCGGCCGCTTTGCGCAACCACTTGGCTGCTTCAGCCTGATCCTGGGAAACTCCTTTTCCCTTCAGATAAAGAACGCCCAGATTACTTTGCGCAATGGCATCGCCGCGTTCGGCCGCTTTCTGAAACCATTTGACAGCCGCCAGATCATCCTGTGCGACACCCTTTCCTTCCCGGTAAAACAAACCGAGATTACGCTGAGCATGCCTGTTGCCCTGCTCGGCGGCCTTTTGAAACCATTGGAATGCTTGGATATCGTCCTGTGAGACGCCATCTCCTGTAAGGTACATCAACGCCAGATTAATCTGGGCAAGAACGCTCCCCTGTTCAGCCGCGTTTTGAAACCATCTGATTGCTTCCGTACTGTCGGGGTCAACACCTTTTCCGTTACGGTACATGCAGCCAAGATGATACTGAGCATTCATTTCTCCTTTGACCGCCGCTTTGTTCAAACAGTTTAAAGCCTTGGTTTCGTCCTGCTCAACTCCCTCGCCACTGAGATACATGACGCCCAGATAAAAAAGGGCTTCGGTAAAGTCCTGATCAGCCGCTTTGCGCAGCCACTTGATGGCTTCGCCGGTGTCGCGGGAAACACCCTCGCCGGACAGGTACATCAATCCCAGATTAAATTGGGCTTCCGCGGAATTCTGCACAGCCGCTTTACGAAACCACTTGACCGCTTCGACATCGTCTGTCGGAAATCCTTCACCTTTGATGTACATTAATCCGAGTGTCAGCTCGGCTTCCGCGAGTCCCTGCGCGGCCGCTTTGCTGTACCATTTAACCGCTTCGCCATAATTTTGTTTAACACCCTTGCCTGTTTCATGCATCAATCCCAGATTAAGCTGGGCTACGGCACTTCCTTTGTCACACAAATCGGTCAGATTGCGCATGGCTTTGGTATCGCCGTTTTCGGCTGCTTTGCGATACCATTTGGTTGCTTCCGCTTCATCCCGGGCGACACCCTGGCCTTTAAAATACATATCAGCGAGAAACAGCTGTGCCTTGGCGTTATCCTGCTCGGCCGCTTGTTGAAACCATTTGGAAGCCTTTACGTAATCTTGTGGGACACCGTTGCCGAAATGAAACATCAGGCCCAAATGACATTGTGCTTCCGTGTTGCCCTGTTCGGCCGCTTTTCGATACCATTTGGAAGCTTCGGCATAATCCTGCGGGACACCTTCACCATTCTCATACTTAACGCCAAGATGGTTTTGTGCCTGTTCATCGCCTTGTTCCGCTGCCTTGCGCAGCCATTTTACGGCCTCGGTATTATTTCGAGGTACTCCTTCGCCTTTATCATACATTATGCCCAGGTGGGACTGAGCTTCCGCTTCTCCCTGCTCGGCCGCCTGACGCAGTAAGCCTGAAGCTCTGGTAAAATCTTTCGGAACTCCTTCGCCTTTTTTATACATCAGTCCCAGGCGTAACTGAGCGGCCGCAAGACCCTGTTCCGCCGCTTTGTTGTACCACTTCATTGCTTCAGCGTAATCCTGAACAACCCCTTCACCATTATGATATTTCCAGCCCAGCGAGTACTGGGAACAGGCATCACCCTGTTCTGCTTCTTTGATGTACCACTTCAGCGCTTCAGCATGATCGCGGGGGACTCCTTTCCCTTCTTCATACATCCAGCCCAGAGAGGACTGTGCCGATGTATTGCCCTGTTCCGCCGCTTTCCGGTACCACTTGGCCGCTTCGGCGTAATCCCTGAGCGTGCCTTCACCGTTCTGGTACTTCGCGCCCAGATAAAATTGAGCCGCCGCAAAATTATTTTCCGCCGCTTTCCGAATCCATTTCATCGCTTCGGCATTATCCTGCTCGATTCCTTTGCCTGATTGATACATTAATCCCAGGTGGAACTGCGCCTCAGCGTAATCTTGCTCTGCCGCCTGCAGGAGCCACTTCAGCGCCTCGGCATCATCGTGGAAGGCCTCTTCGTCGTAACGATACATCATGCCCAGTTTGAACTGCGCTTCGGCGTTGCCCTTTTCCGCTTTTTGACGGAGATCCGGCAATGAAGGTTTTTCGTTGGCCATGAAATTATTCCCTGAAAGGATGAATTAAACGAATCGGATTCCTGTTTTTTTTATTTTCCGTCTTCCACATGTGCTCTGGCCGTTTTCATGGCCAGTTCGATATCTTTGGTAAACAACCACCATTGCGGGCGCGTGGTGTGTGGCCCGTTTTCCTTATCACGTCCGCGGCAATAAAACCAGTTACCGTAACGTTCAACTGTGGCAAAAGGATGGTCTTTCGCGCAGAGAATCGAGCAGGGACGAATCTCCTTAAAATATACCGTCTGGTCCGGTGTTTCGTCGTTGACCATTTCTTCAGGCAATGCGATATGAGAAACGTCAATGCCTTCTGCCTCTTTTCTGTCCAACCATTTTGAGATTCTCATGGTGATGTTCTCCCTCATTCAAAAAAGAAATTATAGTGCAGTCTTGTCCTGGAGACGATTGATTGTCAATCCGATTAACCGGGAAACGACAACGGCGATATAGGCGATGCCGGCAAACTGTTCCAGCATGACCAGTACCCGTGATGCCGATTTTACCGGCACAATATCGCTGAGTCCCGTTGCCGAAAGATTGGCGAAACTCAAAAAAAGAAGTTCAATGAAACTCAGCGGTTCCCCGGGATGAATGGCGTACGAAAAAGCGTTCGGACTCCAGGCCTGGCAAACCAGGTACAGATAAGCAAAACCCCAGGCAATCAGGGTAAAGGTAGCGCCGGCGGCAAACAAATCGTCCGTAGTTACGTGTTCGTCGCCCATCATATAAGTGATTAGACTACCCGCTCCATAAAAATACAACATGGCCTCCAGCATCGTCGCCCAGATTAACAACTTCGGATTGGCAAGAAGCCAGGAAAATATTAGAAGGAGAATGGTCATACCCGCAATGATCCAGGCAAGCCAGTTGATGGCAGGACTGTGGATGACGACCCAGACCACCAGCAGAAGTACCAGTGTTCCGAAAACACTAAGAATGAAAGGTCCACTCGGGACTCCTTCCAGCATCACGTAGAGGATCAGGCTGAGCAGTTGAGCGGCAAGCAGAAACGCTGACGGATGATGACGCGCAATGTTGCTCCAGTTTATCGATGGGGTGTCCTGATTCATGTTTTTATTTTTATCCTTTAGAAAAGAAGCATAAAAATACGGGCACACATTTATAGCATATCAAAAAATGGGCTGGTGAGCTTTTTTACCATAAACACGTTCATAGGCTTTGCAAAAAGGACAAAGGTTGCCTTCAATTTTTTGGACAAACTGAAACGCGAGTCCTTTTTGTTGTTTACGGGCATGCTTGCATACCGGGCAAGTCAGACAAAACTTTGCCATTTTTCGATCCTTCTCCGAAACATTACGTTTAACCGGTTTTTTAGTCGCTTTCTGTTTAGCCATGATTACCTTCCTAATATTACGCTGCTGTATCAAGCGGGTTATTTTGCCTTTAGGAGTATATCAATATGAAATTTACGTGTCAAAGCACTTTTGACAATAAAATTAAAGTGTCCGGAATGTTTCACAAACGAAAACAGGCAGAAAAACTACTTCTTCTGCCTGTTTTTTGCTTTGCCGGTCCATTGATCAACGACGGCAAGGCGGGGGAGGGGCATAACCATCATTTTCCCACATTCGATTGTAGGAGTGTTCGTAAACAGGACCACAGGTGATGATATGCAGCTTACAGAGTGTTTCGCGCCATTCGTATTTGATCAGAATCGATTCGGCCGCTTTCCTTGCCGGTTCGAATTCAACACGATAAGAAGGGGAATATTCTTCATAACCATAGCCGGTACCGGCGCTTTCTGACGCCCTGGACTGTCCTTTCACCGAAGGAGCCGCCGCCGTATCCCGCGCTTCATTTTTCATTTTTCTTTCCGGTAACGTGTAGGAGTAATTCCCTGGTGATTGATAGTGTTGCATTTCCGGATACACGGCAACCGCGATGATTCCCATGGCAGATGTGTCGCCGAAAGCGGCGGCATAAGAATCGGGAACATCCGTAAAATAAAAGCGGTTGATTTTATCCTGCCCGGTACGCCAGCCTGAATATTCATTGGTGGAATACGCGTCGATGATATACATTCTTTCCGTGTTTTTCAGCCAGGATATCTGACCGGAAATGATGTTTCTGCCGTCAACCGCGATCACCACTCCCACCCGGCGATTCAGTTTATTGCGCACAATGATCCGGTAATAATCCCCTTTGTAAGCCTCGGCATAAACCTTTTTAAGATGATGACGGCTTTTCACCGGATAAAAAGGCAGAGTCCAGCCGTTATCAGTAATAACGCTGACCTCCACCGCATCGCCAACAGTATCCGCCGCGGCGACGCCTGCCCAGATGAACATCATCAGACTGATTAATAATATTTTTTTCATATCGTCCTCCTTTATCGGTTACTTTTTTCGGCTTTTGATGGCCTTTTGTCTGTTAGACAAAAGAGCCGTCGGAAAAGTTCCCGGATTTTTTACAAAAGACTGAAATTTCCTGGTGCATTGCGCGATTGCCGATTTAATGTGGCGAAATGTTAGCACATTGTAGTATAAGACCATCGGGGAGATGATATGGATTCTTACAATGTATTGATTATCGGTTCCGGTCCCGCCGGTTTATTCGCGGCCATTGAACTGGAGCGTTTGGGTGTGGACAGAATTGCGATTGTTGATCGCAATCCATATCCCGCCGGAGGTTTGCTCAACGACGGCAAGCTGAATTTTGATTATCGCATCGGGATTGATCTGGATGAACTGAAGATCAACAGCGATATGGCACAAAATTTGATGCGCGACATCAGGCAGATCTTCATTTGCTTTCCGAAATGTAAGCAGGTAACTTTTATTGACAGGGATGAACAAATAGAGGCATTAAGAGAAATTACTGCCGAGAATGGCGCGCAATTTATCGCGCCGGAGCAATGGCATTGGGGGACGGACAATGGCAAGGCGGCGGTTGATTATTTAAGAAAACATCTCAAGAAAACAAAATTTTTACTGGGAACCACCATCAACTCGATCGCTTCTTTGCATGATGATTCATTTCAGATTTTGGGCAGCTGCCGGAAGAAAAATGTTCACTATACCGCGAAAATCGTTTTGGCTGCCCCGGGAAGAAGCGGCGCTTACTGGTTTCGTGATCTCGCCACAAAGCTGAATATTCGTCATAATTTCGGTCCCATTGATGTGGGAATCCGTGTTGAATTAAATAGAAAATTTTACGACGATGTAACCAATATTGTTTACGATCCGAAATTTATTTTTTGCACGACACGTCACAAAGATAAAGTCAGAACTTTTTGTACCAACCCGGGTGGCAGAGTGCGACCGGAAGACTATTACGATTTCAAGCTCGTTAATGGAGATGCTCTCTCCGGCCGAAAAACAGCAAATACAAATTTTGCCCTGATCAACACGATTGCCCTGACAGCGCCATTTTCCGATACGACAGAGTTCGGTCAGATGATCGCCAGGCAGTTTTTTTTGCTGGGCGGAGGCAAACCCATTGTCCAGAGAGTGGGCGATTTCCGGGAAGGGAGAAGAAGCTCTCATTCCACTTTTAACAGTAGAAGTCGTCATTTCGAGGTTTGTAAAGCGACCTATCATGCCACCCCCGGTGACATCACACTGGGATTGCCTGCCCGCATCATCGACAATCTCTGGGAGTCATTAAAAAAAATAGATAAAATTGTGCCCGGAATTCTTCACCCATCCACTCTCTTGTACGCACCGGAGATTAAATTCTTCGACACGCACTTTATCACGGATAACAATCTTGAAACAAACGTCAAGGGCATCTTTGTGGCCGGAGACGGAGCCGGGAAGAGCCGGGGTATTGTCGGAGCCGGAATTTCCGGAATTATCGCCGCCAGAGGCATTACCCGGAAATATTTTTAGAACGGCCGGAAGTATATTTGACGAAGTTTCTGTAATAATATGTTGACTCCCTGGTTTATTATTCCTATAATTCACGTCACTTATTTTGATAATTCTTCTGCACATCCATTAAATCCTCGCGGAGTGAAATCCTGAACCCGCGGAAAGGAGGAATTCATGTTTGATTTTTCTCTATCCCCCGCCCTGGCCTGGGCGTTGGTCGGTCTCGTTCTTCTGATTACGGAACTGGCAACGGTCAGTTTTATCCTGTGTTTTATAGGGATGGGGGCCCTGATTGTTGCCGCAACGACATGGATGGGACTGACATCCTCTTTCAACAGCCAGTTAATTGTCTTTTCAGCATCGTCTCTTTCGCTGCTCTTCCTGCTGCGCAAAACGGCAAAGAAGCTTTTTGCGGGGCATGCCGATGTTCCGCCTGATTATGCAGGTCAAAAGGTGGATGTCGTCAAGCCGATTCCCGCCGGCGGTGAAGGAACAGTCCGATACCGGGGCTCGGATTGGATCGCATTTAGTGATACCAACCGGACCATTCCCGAAGGGGCCACCGTGCAGATTGAAACAATCGAAGGCATTCGCGTTAAGGTCAAACTTGTCGAATAAAAAATAAGGGAGGGATCACCATGGAAGTTGTTCTGCTTGTAATGGCCGCGCTGGCCATTGTTATCATTGCCAAGGGGGTTTGTATTGTGCCGCAACAAAGTGCCTACGTCATTGAACGGCTGGGGAAATTTGACCGGGTGCTCAACGCAGGCATCAGTTACATTATTCCTTTCATCGACCGGAAGGCTTATGTGCATACGCTCAAGGAACAGGCACTGGACATTCCCGAACAGATTTGCATCACACGCGACAACGTCCAGGTGGGCGTGGACGGCGTCATTTTTATTCAGGTCTTCGATCCACAGATGGCTTCCTATGGAATCAGTAATTATGTGTTTGCCATTGTTCAGCTGGCGCAGACCACCATGAGAAGCGAAGTCGGCAAGATCGATCTGGACAAAACCTTTGAAGAAAGAACCGCCATAAATTCAGCGATTGTTACAGCCATCAATGATGCCTCCAGAACCTGGGGCGTAAAAATCCTTCGCTACGAAGTCAAGAATATCCGGCCTCCGGAGAATGTTCTGAATGCCATGGAAAAACAGATGCAGGCCGAACGGGAAAAACGCGCGGTCATTCTGGAATCGGAAGGCCAAAAGCAGTCGGCGGTCAACGTGGCCGAAGGCCAGAAGCAAAAAGTTGTGCTCGAATCGGAAGCTGCACAGCAGAAACAGATCAACGAAGCCAACGGCCAGGCTGAAGCTATCCGCGCCATTGCCAATGCAACAGCAGACGGATTGAAAGCGGTCGCTTCCGCGGTGCAGACCCAGGGCGGCATGGAGGCGATACAGCTCCGGGTGGCGGAAAAACTGGTTGAGCAGTTCGGTCACCTGGCAAAACAGAGCAATACAATGATTCTGCCGGCCAACTTCGGAGACATTTCATCGCTGATCGCCACCGCAATGAGCGTCGTGAAGCAGACAAAATAAATTTCAGCAGGCGGGCGGAATTCATCCGCCCGCTGTCTTTTTGTTATGCAGTAAAATCTTTTCATGCCAAGTTGCGTTTACAATATCATGAACAATCCAATGAAAGAAATCATAACAGAAATTGATGACCGCACTGTTGAAAGTTCTCTGGGTTGGCGAGTTGAGATTGTATCCATTAATGCTCTTCGATATCAGGAGAAGGACCAAACCATCACATTTGAAATCGAAGACTATCCGGATTTCGCCGGAGAACCCGAGTGGACGATCTACATACCCCCGAAATGCAAATGGCAGGGTCAGAGTCATGATGAAGCAACCATCGATCAGGAAAAACTGGACGAAATTACCGACAGAATTAACACGGCTTTCTGGAAACTCGACATGAAAATCAAGGAAATAGCCTGATGAAGGTCCATGTCATTATAATGACGTGGCATAGACATTCGAGGCTTTACCGGACAACGTCTTGCAATCAAATTTTACGCCGGGCGGATTACTGCTAAAAAATTTTATTCCTCAATTTCTTTTATCGTTCTGAAGCCCTGAAAATCTTTCTTTACCCAGTTGTATAAATCCTGCACGGTTACATTGCTGGAGCATTCAAACTGCCGGGTGTCCTGCGGCAGTTTTTTTATGTCGTGTTTGTTTTTATAAAGTTTGAAAGATCCATCTTGTAGCAAAATGATATAGTATAACATTAATCAACCTCATGCTCGACGCGGGGAATGGGAGAGCATTCTCCGCGTTTTTCAGGTTATTTGGGGCATGGACCGATATACTTTCCTTTAATCTTACTGAGCATTTGCATAGCCGGCTGACCTTTTGTCTTAAAGGTGGTGTTAGACTGTCCTGCCATTGTATTACCGGTATAGGTTGTGGTTCCGGACGTTTGCATTACGGTATCTTGACCTTTGCATTCAACCTTGTAGTTGATGGTATTGCCGACAGAATTCTGGAGAGTGGTTTTGCATTCATAATTTTTGTCTGTGTTTTTGGGGACCGCATCATTTTTGGTAATACATTGACGGAAAGCCGTTGGCGGCATGGCACCCGGTACGCCCGGCATCCCTTTCAATTCAACCTGAGTAGTTATTTCCCATAATCCTTCTTTGAGTTCCGCGCAGGCACTTACCGTCCATATCAGAGACAATAAAACAACAAAAATCATCAAAGTTTTTTTCATAATTCATATCTCCTTTTATTTGTTGAGTTGATTTTTTCATGATTTACACTCGATAATAAATTTCTTAACACTAAGTAGGGGGCTTGTTGAATCTCTCAAAAATCCGATAGGGCAAGCCCTTGGGATTGAGTTTTTTGTACTGATTGATGGACATAATGTAATCTCCCAGCATTTTGATGGACTCGTCAGGCGTATCGACAAACTCAACGCCAGCCTCATAATATTTGCCTTCATAGACCGCTTTGTTCCATTTAACTTTTCCGAGAACGGTTATCTTTTGCTTTGTGTTCTTCAAGGCGAAATCTATCTTCAGGATGGTATCCTTGGGTAAAGGGAAATTGCCCTGTATCCTTGTGCCGGTCATGGAAATGTCTTCGCTGTGGTTGTAAACGATTTTTCCTTTTGGAGGATTGGTGATTTCGGACAGGATGGTGATCACAATTTCGTTTTCTTCATCAAGCCTTTCCGCATTCCGTTCTGCCTGCAACGATTGCTCATCTTTGTTCATTATTTCCCCTCCGGGAGCTGCAAAACCTGAAATTCTTTTTGTGATTATCTCAACAGGTTGTGTAAAAAACAAGGAATTTTTATCAAGGGATTCTCTGTTTGCGGTTATTTTATGAGAGTTTCATGATCGCAGGTCAAAAAAAATAATCAAAAAAGGTTTACTTTATTGCAATTTACAGGGATTCGAATATGGAGGTCGATCCGCTCAACAGCATGTAAAGAATAAAAAACACGCCTAATAAAATACGGTAGTATCCAAAGTATTGAAATCCGTAGTTTTCCACAATTTTCAAAAACAATTTAACAGCTATCCATGCCGATGCAAAAGCAACCACAAAACCGATGCCTAAGAAGTTCAGCTCGTTTGCCGAAATCGCCGCATCCGTTTTCAGTAAATCGTAACCCGTTGCCGCAAACATGGTCGGAACGGCAAGCAGAAATGAAAATTCGGTGGCCTGTTTTTTATCCAACCCGTTGAAAACACCACCGATAATGGTTGCCGCGGCACGGGACACGCCGGGGATCATGGAAAAACACTGTGCGACACCGATGAGGAAAGAATGTTTATAAGAGATATTTTCCAGATCCGTATATTTTGTTTTTTTGGCGACGACATACTTGTCTATCAAGATGAGAATGATGCCGCCCAATATCAATGAGATGGAAACTATCCAGGGATTGAAAAGATAATCTTTAATGATCTGATAGAGTAGGAATCCTGCAATGGCGGTCGGCAAAAAAGCAATGCCCAATTTCGTGTATATATTGAAGCCTCTGAGAAAGCGTTTGTAGTACAGCATGATAATGGCGCCAATTGCGCCGAGTTGAATAGTGATTTCAAAGGTTTTGACGAAGGAATCGTTTTGAATCTTCATGAAGGAAGAGGCCAAAATCATATGCCCGGTGGAGGAAACGGGCAGAAACTCCGTGATCCCTTCAATAATTGCTAGAATAATGGTCTGAAAAATGTCCATATTGCTGAATCCTTATACTTTCAGATGTTTTTATGTCAACGAAATAATAGGTAAAAAATATATTTTTTTGTCCTTGACATAATGAGTCCGTCCTTTTATCTTCATCGAAGATGAAATATTAAGAACTCAACAGGCAATCGTACCTTGTAAAATTTTCACCATAAAAAACGTGATCATGAAAAATAAAGAATTGGAAAATATCTCCAGAAAAGAAACGGGAGCAGAAACTGGTCATCCTGACCAGAGCGTCATCAAAAAAGGGAAATTTTATGTCCAACGGTTTTTGCTGATTATGCTCGTTGTGCTCTTGCTGCCTCTTTCCTCTTCTGTGGCCAAAAATGTTAGCTGCAGCCGTTTGCCCCTGTTGATGAAAAGTTTCCTGGCCAATCACTATGCGATGAAGGATTTGACGGGAGGGATCAAGGATCATGCCGTCGATCAGATGATCAAAATCATGGATCCCACGAAAACGTTGCTGTACGAGTCTGATGTGACAAGACTCAAACCTTTTCTGCGTCAGGTCTTTGCCAGCCTTCAGGCTGGAGACTGTACGTCGCTAACCCCCGTTTATGAAATACTGGTTACACGGGCAAAGGAAAATGAGGCCATCGTGAAGCAGATTCTGGGCTCAGGCTACAAGCTCGATGAGAAAATGGAACTGCAAATTGATGTCAAAAAACGTCCTTATATTAAAACAAGGCAGGAAAAAGAAGAGCTTCTGAAAAAGGTTGTGCAGTTTCAGATCGAAAATAACCTGCTGGCCGGCATCAGTCTGGCGGAGGCCAAAAAACAGCAGATTCACCGCTATGAACTGCAGACAATGCGGATCATCAAGCGTAATCCGGAAAAACTGGTGACATCTGCTGCGGAAGCTTTTGCCCAGGCCCTGGATCCGCATACGAGTTACATGTCCCCGGAAAGCTTCGACGATTTCCGGATCCAGATGCAGCTTTCGCTGGAAGGAATCGGGGCTGTGCTCAGCTCTGATAATGGGTTTACCGTTATTGAGGAATTGATTCCCGGAGGAGGCGCTGAACGTTCCGGTTTACTGAAACCTAAAGACAAAATCGTTGCCGTTGCTCAGAAGAATGAACGACCTGTTAATGTGATCGATATGGACCTGCGTGATGTTGTCAAAATGATTCGCGGTAAGAAGGGGACTCTGGTCACCTTGACCGTCCTGAGGCAGGCGGAGCGTACCATCCGTTTCAACGTAACGATCAAACGTGATAAGGTTTACCTGAAAGAGCAGGAGGCGAAGATATCCTATGAAACAAGGGTATTGCAGGGGAAACAATACAAATTCGGGGTTATTGATCTTCCGTCTTTCTACGGCGACGATAAAGAAAACAAATCCTGTTATGAAGATGTCAAGGAACTGCTTGCTGATGCCCGTCGGCAACGCGTAGATGGAATCGTTCTGGATTTGTCACGTAACGGAGGAGGCCTGCTGGGTGAAGCGGTACGTATTGCCGGACTTTTCCTGGGCAGGGGAGCTGTTGTGGCGACAAAGGATAGTCAAGGTCAGTTGACGATATTTATGAACGGTTCGTCATCATCCCGCATCAAAGGTGACAATATTGAGATTATCGCATTTCCTGCGGAAGAACCGCAGGATGTCTATAATGGTCCACTGGTTGTTTTGACCAGCCGCTTGAGCGCGTCGGCCAGTGAGATTGTAGCAGGCGCTCTTCGGGATTATAACCGGGCGGTCATTGTGGGTTCCGATCACACTTTCGGCAAGGGATCCGTCCAGACACTGTCACGGCTTCCCCGTGATTTAGGCGGTATGAGAGTAACCACGGCGCTTTATTTCCTGCCCGGAGGCAAGTCCACACAGAAAATTGGCGTGGAAGCAGATGTGAAGGTGCCCGGTTTATTTCTTCTTGAAGATATCGGGGAAACGACACTGGAATATCCTCTGCCGGCACAGGCTATTTCATCCTTTATAGATATGCCGGGCAAATCGACCCCGGTATGGAAGCCGTTAGACAAGTCCATGTATGTTGAGTTGGCGGGGAAATCCGCTGCCCGTGTCTCTAAAGACGAAAAATTTATAGAAATTATTAAGAACAATCAAGAAGCGGCCGCGAAAAAGGGTGTTATCAAGATTACCGACTTCCGCAAGGAAATGGAAAAGGAAAATGGCGACAAACAGAAAGATTCACCTTCGGAAATAAAGAAGAAAGCCCGGGAACAGTATGCGCCGTACGTCAATGAGAGCATTAATGTTCTCGCTGACATGATCATGATGGGGAGAAAACAGTCTGTTTTGCAGGCCATCCAAGCCCAAGCTCTTGGCCGTTAAAGGTTCGCAGAGACATCGCGCGGCCAAAAACTTTTCATTTACAGAACCCTTTAACTTTCGCCATATCCAGCAATAGGCAGTTTTTCAATCTGCAGGCCTTTTGCGCATCGTAGCATCCCAGTTTTTTGTTGCCCTGGTTTAGATGAATAACGCCGCGATTGATATACGCCTGGGCCAAATCCGGTTTGAGACGGATGGTTTGATTATAATCCGCAAGGGCATGCTTGTGTTGACCCATTTGTCCGTACGCAATCGCTCTGTTGTAATAAGCCGCTGCCGCATCCGGTTTCTGCCTGATGAAATTGCTCAGATATTCAATGGCCTTTTTCGGGTTGGTATATTTCTTGCCGTCCCATAGTGCATTTGCTTTCTTTACCCAGTTTGTTCCATTGGCACTGATTGCCGGCGGACAAAGAAAAGTCAAAATAATAAAAGTGGCTAAAATAGTTCGTTGCATAAGCATTTCTTCTGACTTATTTTATTACGACTGAACATGATCAATCATGACAGATTGCCGTGCCCGTGATTGATTATGAAAACCGGTATTCTTTTTCCCGGAATAATTTCAGACAGGCATCCGCGACCACATCGTCATAAAGAATCCCCTTGTTTTTTTCTATCTCTTCCAGTGCGAATTCAATGCCCAGAGATGGCCTGTAAGGACGATGGGATGCCATGGCCTCAACGACATCGGCAACCGCCATCACGCGGGCCTCCAGAAGGATTTCTTCACCTTTCATGTTGCGGGGATAACCTGTTCCGTCCATTCTTTCATGATGCTGATGAACGATCTGTGCCAGCGGCCAGGAGGATTCAACGCCTTTGAGCATCTCATATCCGATTTTTGAATGTTCTTTAATCAACGTGTATTCGATATGGGTCAACTTGGATGGTTTGGTCAGTATTTCAGTCGGGATAGCCATTTTTCCGATATCATGGATGGTGCCCGCCATACGAATGCCTTCAATCATGTTCTCTGTAAGCCCCATTTCTTTGCCGATGGCACAGGCCAGATTAGCTGAGCGGAACTGGTGGCCTGCGGTATAAGGATCCCTGGCTTCCAGAGCCGATACGAGTACCTGAACCGTGGCCGAAACGGCTTTTTTGAGACTGTTGAGGGTTTGCTGAAGTTTTTCTTCCGTTTGCTTGCGTTCGGTGATATCCCGAAGATTAATGATGGCCGCCTTAACGACATTACCACGGACTAAATTACTGGCTACCAGTTCAAATGTGCGCCAGTTTCCATCCGCTTTACGAAGGCGAACATCCGCTTTCAGGGTAGGGGCATTTCTGTCAGAAAATAACACCCTGAATGCATCGGTAATCGGTATCACATCATCAGGATGGATATGGTCCAGAGAACTGGCGCCGATTCTTTCCTCATGTCTGTACCCTAAGCTTGCATGCACCGCTTTGTTTTCATAGGTAATGATACCTTTTCTATTGACAAGCAGAATGATGTCCGAAGACTGATCGGCAAGAGAACGGAAAATCTGCTCTTCGTTTTTTAATTTTTTCTCGATTTTCTTGTGCTCGGAAATATCACGCACAAAACCTTTGAAACCCGAGGGATGATCGGAGATATCTTTTATCAGTGACACCGAAACTTCAATATCTCTTGTGGTTCCATCTTTACTTTTCATCAGACAATGGAAATCTTCGATGGGTTTTCCCGTTTGATATACTTTACTGCTTTCCTGGAAAATCGTTTCCAGATAATTTTCATCCAAATATTCCCGGTAATGCGTGCCCAACAGTTCTTCTTGTGAACGTTCAAGGATTCTGCATAAAGAATCATTCAAGAAAGTAAATTTGCCCTCACGATCGGTTTCGTAATAGCCATCTTTGATGCTTTCCAGAATGGCCCGGAATTTTGCCTCGCTTTGAAGCAGCTCTTCTTCTGTTTGCTTGCGTTTCGTGATATCTCGGGCAGTGATGACCATACCTGCAATATCCGGATTTTCCAGAAGATTCGTCCCTATCCCATCCAGATAAATGATTGAACCGTTTTTATGGATGATGCGTAATGCGTCGGGGATGAGAGCCTTCTTGTCTCTCAGAAGAGTTGTGGCGTAATCAGCGGCAGTCCGATGAACATCATCCGGATGAACAAATGAGAAAGCGCTTCTTCCGATCATTTCTTCCGGTTTATATCCGGTATGACGTTCGGCGGAACGGCTGCAATATTTTATATGACCAGCCTGATCCGTAATAATGAAGATGTCAGAAAAGTTTTCTGTAATATCTCGGAAGTATTTTTCGCTCTTCCGTGGCGATTGATTCTCTAATTTATTCAAATGGAAATATGTTAAGAAATCCTTTTTTATTTTTCCCGCACAAAACCGTTCTGACGGTTCAAAATGGAAATGAAATATTTATTCAGAGTAACTTCTACTGGAAGATATATTGAAGATTAAGTTATGTCAACAGGAAAAAAGCTTGCGTCGATTGATGACGCCACCTTTCCGGAAATGCAGGAATTTCAATTGGTTCTCTTTTTTTTCGTGAAAGCATTGATTCCCAGGCTGCGTTTGCCCTCTCTGGCGGGTGCAACAATGCCATGCCTGTTTAAATAGTTTTTTGCCTGTTGATTTCCGAGTCGGGCGGCTCTTTTCATATTCGCGAGAGCCATGTCGTATTGACTGATTCGGTCATAAGCGATGCCTCTGTCCACATATATACCGGCATCTTCAGGATCGAGATCAATGGCTTTGTCAAAATCCTTGATGGCCTGCTCAAATCGGTAAAGATTGTAATGGGCAGCCCCCCGGTTATGGTAAAATTTTGCATTTTTGGGGTTCAGGACAATCGCCTTGTCATAATCAGTCAGAGCCTGCTCATAATGACCCAGATTATGATAAGCGGCTCCACGGTTGTTATAGGCCTTTGCATGTTTTGGGTCAAGCTTGATCGTATGGGTAAATGCACCGATTGCTGCATGATAATTTTTTGCGGCAAAAAATTCCTTCCCTTTTTTAAACCATTCCTCCCCGCCTTGATGTGATTCAGCGATGCAGATATTGGAGCCCAGTAATAAGAGAAAAATAATAAATATTTTCTTCACACGATCTCCCTTTAAAAAATGTTCGGACTTTCTTTTTACTTTATCTGAAAACATAATAGCACTACTTATCCTGCGAATAAAGTTTGAAAATACTCTTGCCCTATTCATGGACGCTCATTATATTTCTTATGAATGGTGAAAATATGAAAAACAGATACCTTCCCGTCATGATAATCATTTTGATTTTCGGCTTTATGTGGGTATTTTTGCTCGCGAAAGTCTCCAGTGAGCGGGAAAAAGGAGGACAAACGGTGGATCAAAAAACAATGAGGGAAGAAGCGAAGAAAAAGATGACGCCGCTTCAGTGCGATGTGGCTTTCGGTAACGCAACCGAGGCCCCCTTCCGGAATGATTACTGGAATAATCACAGGGAAGGCATCTATGTGGACATCGTTTCCGGAGAACCGCTTTTCAGCTCTTCGGACAAATTTGATTCCGGTTCGGGTTGGCCCAGCTTTACCAAACCGATTGAAAAGAAAGTTGTTTCGGAAAAATCTGATCATAATCTTTTTATGAAGCGCACGGAAGTAAGAAGCTCAACCGCGGATATTCACCTGGGTCATGTTTTTGACGATGGACCGGCGCCCACGGGCAAAAGATACTGCATCAATTCCGCATCATTAAAATTCATTCCCAGGGAGAAGATGCAAGAAGCGGGGTATGGTGAGTATTTAAAATTATTTGACAATCAATCTTCCGGAAATATGGAAACGGCCATCTTTGCAGCCGGTTGTTTCTGGGGTGTCGAGGAATATTTCAGCCGCGTAAAGGGCGTGATCAACAGTGAATCGGGTTACACGGGCGGCACAAAAAAACATCCTTCTTATGAGGAAGTCTGTGCTGATAAAACAGGCCATGCCGAAGCTGTCCGCATAACTTTTGATCCGAAAGTTGTCAGTTACGAACGGCTGCTTCAACATTTTTGGGAATTGCACGATCCAACGAGTCTTAATAAACAGGGTAATGATATCGGCAGTCAATACCGGTCAGCGATCTTTTATGCGACTCCGGAACAGGAAAAAGCGGCAAAGGCATCTTTGGAAAATCTTACAAGCTCAGGCAAATATTCTAAAAAGATCGTGACCGAGATTGTGCCGGCGAAGGAATTCTATCCGGCGGAAGAATACCATCAGGACTATTTAAAGAAGAATCCCCGCGGCTACTGTCATATCGATCTTAGAAAAGCCACCAGGGAATGAAGAACCTATTTTTTCATGATACTCTGCAATGGACAAGCAACGCTTTCTCAGATACAATTCTCCCCGTTAAAGCGATGGAGGCTTCATGGCGACGCAAGATAGAACCAAAGCAGAGTTGATTGAAGAACTGGAAAAATCCCGCAAAAAAATCAAAAATCTGAGGTCGAAGATCCGCAAGTATCAAAAGATAGAGGAGGATCTGACACATTCCGAGCATTTCTATCAGACGCTGTTTGAAAATTCCGGTACAGCTACCATCGTGATCGAACAGGACACGACCATCTCAATGATGAACAGCGATTTCGCGAATTTTACCGGTTATAGCCGTGAAGAAATCCTCAACCATTCCTGGACCAGCTATGTGGCTGATGACGATGTTGATCGTCTTCTTTATTATCACAGAATCAGACGGACGGATCCGTCCGCGGCGCCCAGAAATTACGAATTCAAAATAAAAAACAAGGATGGGAATCTCATTCATGTTTTCATGACCATTGCCATGATCCCGGGAACCACGCAGAGTATTGCTTCCATGATGGATATCACGGCAAGAGCCAAAATGGAAAAGGCGTTGCGTGACAGCGAGGAAAAATTCCGTCAGCTTGTGGAAAGCATGAATGAAGGATTGGGCATTCAGGACCGCCTCGGCATCATCACGTATGTCAATGATAAGGTCTGCAAGATTCTTCAACTTCCAAGGGAGAAAATTGTCGGTCGGCCAAGCCTTGACTTTATTAGCAAGCGTGATCTGGAAACATGGATAAGTAATATCCAAAACAAAGATGCGCCAGAATCTTATGAATTAACGTGGATGGATAAACAAGGCAACCCCATCTATACGCTTGTTTCACCGCGTGCTGTCTATGATTCCCAGGGGCACTTCATGGGCGGATTCGGAGTTATTACAGACATCACAGCGATCAAGAAGCTGGAGAAAGAAGTCCTCGATACTTCGGAGCGGGAGCGCCAGAAAATCGGCTATGAGCTCCACGATGATCTGGGGCAGCATCTCATCGGTATCGATGTCATGACCAAGGTACTGCGGGACAAGCTCATTCCGCTTTCCGAAGAAAATGCCCGCTACGCCGGTGAAATCAATAAACTGGTGAAAGACGCGATTGAAAAGACAAGACGTCTGGCCCGCGGCTTATGTCCCGTCTATCTTGCTTCTCTGGGGCTGGAGACGTCCCTGACAGAGTTGGTCGATTCCACAGCGAGCATTTTCAATATCGAATGTAGTTTCCGTTGTCCACGGCATATCCCCATTGAGGATAATTCGCTGGCCACGCATCTTTATTATATTGCCAAGGAATCGATTCACAATGCCATCGAACACGGCAAGTCCTCTAAAATTGTTCTGGAGCTTCTGAATAACAATGGAATTGTTTCGCTGTCGATTCTGGATAACGGCGTGGGAATCAAGGATATGACCAAAGCCGGCGGCATCGGCCTCCGGATTATGCACTACCGCGCCCGCATGATGGGGGCATCTTTGCGGATTGAATCGGAACAAAACGGCGGCACATTGGTAACCTGCACATTCAATCTCATGAAGGACTGACTTTATGGCGGCAAAAACAAATCACACCGGTAAGCACAGAATTCTCATCGTCGATGACCATCCGATCTTCAGGCAGGGCCTCACCCAACTCATCAATCAGGAAAATGACCTTTGCGTTTGCGGTGAGGCTGATGACTATCAAAGTGCCATGAAAGCCGTGACCGATCTGAAGCCGGATATGATTATTGTGGATATTACCCTGAAAGATATGAGCGGTATCGATCTCATCAAGGAAATCCGCAAATTCAACAAGAAGGCTACCATGCTGGTCATTTCCATGCACGATGAGTCGCTTTATGCTGAACGGGCCTTTCGGGCAGGCGCCAAGGGTTATGTCATGAAGCAGGAAGCCTCCGAGTCCATCGTTCACGCCATCTGTCAGGTGCGTTCCGGCGGCATTTACGCCAGCCCGAAAATGACGGAACAGATTCTCTCGCGCTTTGTGGATGGGCCTAAAGATGCAACGGAATCACCCCTGCAGGCCCTGACCGACCGGGAGATTGAGGTTTTCCAGCTTATCGGTGAAGGACTCAGCATCAGTGAAATCGGTTTGCGGCTTCATCTCAGCGTCAAGACCATTGGCACGTATCGGGAACGGATTAAGGAGAAACTGCAATTCAAGAGCAGTATTGAGCTCCTGCGTTACGCGCTCAATTGGGTGGAAAAAGAAACAGCATCAAAAAAATAATCATTATTTTTACAGCATGGCGCTTTCTTGACTGCATGAGTAAAGATGATCATGAACCGTGGCTAACTTCCTGTTATCCACACAAAGTCAATCTTGAAAATTATACTGCCTTTCAATTGGCAATAAACATCCCCCTGAAGGGATTGACAGAAATAAACATTTGATGTATCAAAACACAATTCTAACGAAAATTCTTACTAACACTCCATTGCTTCAAGCATTACTTTGCCTTATAATTTAACTTTATCGAGCATACGATGCAACGAAGATATTGTTTTAAACTGCCGATTATTAGCCTCCAAGGGACATCTGTCCTTTGGAGGCTTTAATACTCATCATCAATTCTGCAGATAGTTTATTTACTGAAAGATAATTTTTTAAGAAGCCATAAAACAAAAGTTCGTTTTGCATTTAAACTGACAGGGGGATTTCATGAAAAAAATTAAATATGTACATACTGTATTATTAATAGTTCTCTTTGCCTTTTTTCTAGTCAATTGCAGTAGTGGTGGTGGCGATAGCGATGATTCTGAAAATCACGGTAATGACCAGGTCTTGTCTGAAACGTATGGACTGAATGTGATTGTTACGGGAACAAATGAACACGTTTGGTCGCTTAATATTTGTGTAAAATATGACAATAGGGGGGGGAATGATTATAAGGAAGCCTGCCTCTCTGAACCACTTGAAATAGGTAATTCAGGGACTATTACAGCCAACGCTGATCCAGGTATGGATTATGAAGTAGAAATACCTTTTGATGAACCAGCGCTTCCATATTGTTCCATTACTTCAGGTGGCTCTGGTGTATTTGGTTCCAATATGCCGGACATAGTTGTTGAATGCAACTGAATCAAAATAATTTGTATCGATGCTAAACAAAAGTAATTCGGTCAACGTTCAGTCTCAGCTTGATATGCGGTGGTTGGACGTTGGCCGACCTTCTATTTTAATACCATTTTTACCTTATAATTCTTAATTCAGACGCCTGTCGGTTCCCGATACTTCGCAGGCAGCGGCAAAAACTTCCTGAAAGTTTCAATTCTTCAGACTTGAAAATCATTCAAACTTACAATCGGTAATACGTAAAAAAATCAATCTCTTTACGGCCTGTTGCCCAAATAAGTTTTGCAAAGATTATAAAGAGCGGCTATAAAAATAGCAACAAATTCTTGGAGAGAAACAGCCATGATGGGTTACCAACCTGATACACAGCCGAAACTCTTTTATCA
>Ga0208459_1000544_pt1 | contig 41690 bp, 30 predicted proteins | sample AD_UKC087_MetaG_FD_184433 | JGI IMG/M metagenome (GOLD analysis project Ga0208459, IMG submission 184433) | Active sludge microbial communities of municipal wastewater-treating anaerobic digesters from USA - AD_UKC087_MetaG (SPAdes) (version 2) | ecosystem: Engineered > Bioreactor > Anaerobic >... | reverse complement strand
ATCCTAACTTTCCCCTGGGCATAGAGGCCGGGAAATCGCTTTCCTCTATCAGTTGATCGAAACCGTTGTACACCAAATAACTTTTGATGTTTCCATAAATAAGCTGTCCGCCAAAATAAAAAGAAGAGAAATAGCCCTCAGGTTTCAACTTTTGTATCAGACCCGGCAATTTTTGGTATTTTCCAGGTTGTTGCGAAACAGCCGTGATACCTTGTGCGGGGAATCCGCTGAAAATAGCCGACATGCCTTCCTGAGAACGGGTTCCATTGGTATATATGTTGGTAAACAAAATGCCATTTTTTTCCAACTTGCGAAAAAAAGGCGTGATGCCGGCTTCGCCCCCCAGGCTCTCGATAAGGTCAGCCGACCAACCTTCCAGGATAAACATAACGACATTGGGATGGTTGTTTTTCAGTACTTTAACAGAAGAATCTGCGGGAGCTGAAAACATTTGGCTAACAATGGCACAGGCTTCTTCTTTGCTATAATACTCAAATGGATTTTCATCCAGCATACTGTAGTTGTCAGCAATACTGTGGCCGAAGTTCCACAGTGAATTGACAGATACACAGTTGAGAATATCGTGCTTGCTGAAATAAGACTGGCTCTGGTTGATGGGAATCTGTTGCAGGCCGCCCCGCATACCCAGAAAAAGCAGGCCTGGCGTCAACAGAACAAAGAACAAAGAAAATAAATAGTTCTTCTTTGAAGGGGAAACACGATAATAAAATATTTTCAGGTACAAAAAATAGTACAACAGTGTTTGCAGCAAGATCAGCAGTGTTATCACCAGTATCTGCCAGGATTGTGCCGAGGCCGCTATTTCATCAGGATGCAAAAGGTATTGAAGGGCCTTGTAATGCAGTTTCATTTTCCATTCGCTGTATATGCCGGCTTCCACCGAGGTGATAAGCAACAAAAGAAACAACACGATGAAAACGTATGTTTTATAGGCAATCTCAAGCCAGCGTGTTGTATAAAAATTTTGGATTACCAGAAAAAAAAACGGCAACACCATGATATAGCAAATAGCTGACACATCAAGGGGCAGCGAATACCAGAAAACGCCCGCTGTTTCGCCAACGGGAATATCTCTGAGAAATTTGAGGTTATAGAAAACAAAAACCAACCGGGTAAGTTCTAAAACAAGGAGCCAAAACAACATTTGCCGAAAAAAGGATGCCAGTATTTTTTTTGGCAGAGAATCCATGTTTTAGTTTTTCGGCAAATTTACACTATTGAACCCATATGACACATTAAATATTTTTTAAAGGGCACCTCTAATAACTTCAAAACCTTTGGTTGTCTTTGTTCTTCAAATTCTCATATACGTTCAATATATTGTAGTTTTCAAAACTTCGGCCGCCACGATTTTTTTAGAGCAACCCGATCAACAAAGTAGAGGCACCCTATTGAACCAAAAGTCAAAAAAAGTTTTAATACGTGATTAATCTAATCATTATCTTTGCATTTCGCATTATCATTTTATACATCAATCAAATCCCATGAAAAAAATCAGGTTTTTTCTTTTTGCCGCTGTTTTTACAATGGCTGCCGGTGTTACTGTCGGGCAAATCAGTAAAAATGTAACAAAAATTGCCCTCATCAAAGACGCTTCAGGATGGATACAGTTCAAAGATAATCAATCTATTAATCCTGAAACGATTTTTACAGTCAACAAAAGCGAATTTGGCCTGAGTCAGGCCGACCAGATGGTGATAAAACGCACGGAAGCGGACCAACTGGGTTTCACGCATCACCGGTATCAGCAATATTATAAAGGCATTTCGGTAGAAGGTGGTGAGTTTATTATTCACAGTGCTGCCGGCAAGGCTATAACGGGTAACGGAAAAATCATTACCGGCCTGAACCTGGCCACTACCCCTGCCCTGTCGCCGCAACAGGCTGTTGACAAAGCCCTGGCATTTACCCATGCTGAAAAATATATGTGGGAAGATCCTGGCAGCGAAGCTATGCTGAAAAAAGCCAGAAAAGACCCTGCTGCCACTTACCAGCCGAAGGCAAAACTGGTTGTTATCGATAAAAAATATGGTAAAGATGCTTCAAAATATATCTTAGCTTATAAAGTGGAGGTTTATGCGGCCAAACCCCTGTCGTATAAAAATATTTATGTGAATGCCAATTCGGGGGCTGTTTACCATACCATGGACCGTCTGCACCTTACCGATGTGCCAGCATTGGCGCACACAAAATACAGCGGCACACAAAATATTACCGTGGACTCTACCGGACCGGGGGCTTACCGTTTGCACGAAACAGGACGCAGCGGTGTGGAAACTTATAATATGAACACGGGTACCTCGTACAGTGCTGCTGTGGATTTCACCCACCCCGACACCGATTGGACACTCACCAATGCACAGCAGGACGAAGTTGGGCTGGATGCTCATTTTGGCGCTGAAGCGACCTATGATTTTTATTGGAACAGCTTCGGTAGAGACAGTTACGACGACAACGGTGCACCTTTAATCAGCTATGTCCATTATGATGTTGATTACGACAATGCTTTCTGGAATGGCACCGTGATGACATACGGCGATGGCGACGGCTCCACAACAGGCCCTTTTACCGCCCTGGATGTGTGTGCACATGAGCTCACTCACGGCGTTACTGAATACACCGCCAATCTGATCTATCAGGATGAGCCGGGTGCCCTGAATGAGGCCTTCAGCGATATTTTCAGCGCTGCAGTTGAATTTTACGCCACTCCTTCTCAGGCCGACTGGTTTGTAGGGGAAGACTTTGACCTGAGCGGTGGCAACGGATTCCGCAATATGTCCGACCCCAACGAAGACGATCAGCCCGACACTTACCTGGGGACCAACTGGTATTCCGGCACCATGGATAATGGCGGTGTACATTACAATAACAGCGTGGGCAACTATTGGTTTTACCTGTTGTCGGTTGGCGGCTCAGGGACCAACGATCTTGGAAATTATTTTTCGGTGGACAGCATCGGCATTGAAAAAGCCGCACGTATTGCCTACCGCACCCTTTCAGTATATCTTACCGAAAATTCGCAGTATGCTGATGCCCGCATGGCTTCTATACAGGCTGCCACCGACCTGTTCGGACATTGCTCCAATGAAATGATACAAACTGTAAATGCCTGGTATGCCGTCGGTATAGGTATGGCTGTGGCCGACAATGATGTTTATATCAGCGAAGTAGTCAATCCTGTTACCGCCTGTGGTATGACCTATGAGCCTGTTTCTGTTAACATGATATACAATGGCTGCAGCCATCCACTCAATGCAAACGACACCATTAAATTCTTTTATCAGGTTGATGGTGGCACTGTGGTGGGCGATACCATGATTCTGGCCAACACTATTAACGGCGGCGACACCATTAACTTTACATTTTCGGTTCCTGCCGATGTTCAGGCACTTGGGATGCACAGCATCACTTGTTGGTTAAACTATGCCAACGATACAGTAAATTATAATGACACCCTAGCCTCTTATAGCTTTGAAAACAGGCTTTACCAAAACAGCGACGTGGGAGTAACAGGAATAGTTTCGCCTGAATCAGCGTGCAACCTGAGTGCTTCGGAAGATGTTACCATCAAACTTGGTTCCTTTGCCTGTGATTTCCTCCCGGCCGGTGCCGCTATCCCTGTGGGGTACAGCATTAATAACGGGCCCTATGTGTACGACACCATTACCATACTTTCGGATATGTATCCCGATTCGGTTATTCTTCATACTTTCTCTATTCCTGCAGACCTTTCCGCAACGGGTATCAGTTATACCATAAAAGCAAAAACATTTTTCGCCGACGACAGTTTAAGCACCAACGATGAATATGCCGGCTATGTTGTCATAAACCCCGCATCGCTTTCCGACACTATTGTAACCTTTGAACAAGCCAACGCTTCAGACATGTACCTGGTAACTCTAGGGGATTATGCCAATGCCTCTATTGCCAATGCCGCGCATCATACGGGGACTAAAGGATTCCGCATGACAGGGGGAAATGCATTAAGCTATTACACCATGCTGGAATTTCCGGATGGATTTAACACCTGGACTATCAACGATTTTCTGTCGGCCAAAATTACATTCTGCGTGGATGCTACAGCCTGGAGCAACGCCTACCTGCGATTTTCCCTGAAACAGACCTTCGGCCAAGCCGGATATGAATACATTCTTGGACAAGGCTATGATTATTCTATTGCCAGCAACTTCAGGGTATTGGTCAATGATGTGACGCAGATCGGCGGAACATACAACCCCACCACAGCCAACAGTGATCCCTTTGTATCGCATTTTCTGGATTTGAGTACCTATGCCGGCTCAAAATTTACGGTGACTTTCGAAACCCGGAATATTTGCAAAGACACGCTGATTTTCACCATGGACAACGCTTACGTAGATAATGTAAAATTTATGAACGCCATTGATGATATCGGTATTGAAGCCGAGGATATCAGCAACTACCTGGATATATTTCCGAACCCGGTCAGTGAAATGCTCAATGTAAATCTGTTTTCGAACGAACAACAAGCTGTAAATATCGAAGTCTTTGATATTCAGGGAAAAATTATGGAAAGTAAAACGGAAAATGCTATCAAGGGACAGAACTTTTTTAAACTGGATATGAACGGTAAACCAGCCGGCATGTATTTCATCAGAATATCAACCAACAAAGGGATTTTCAATGATAAAATCATGAAAAAATAGGTTTATTTTTTTCGGATAAGGCTCCAGGTCTTTTCGAAAAAAGCTACATAATTTTGGGGAGGCGCCACATTGGGGCTTCCCCATTTTATTTCATAGGTTTTGTTATTATCAGTATAGCGAATAAAGTAAGTCATATTGCCCGGATAAGAAAAACTGTCTCCGGCGATGTTCAACTTATCAAACTCACTGAACACCTCAGCAATTTGCTTTTTATCAATTTTTACTGCCACTTCGCCAGCCGGCTGCTCATTGATTACTTTGAAAACTTCGCCATTGGACTTTACCAGAAATATTTCGTACTTTCCCGTAAACCCACCTCCTTTTCCGAGCATAAAAGAACGTTGAACTTCACTTGTCTTGCAAGAATTTATCATTATTATAAATATGATTATAAATAATTTAATATATTTCATTTGCAGTTTTAGTTTAAATTAAATCGGTTTGGATTTTACTGTTTTTTGCAGATATGAGAGCCTGTTAAAATCTTTTCAAAGGACTAAATGGAGTTCTCTATTTTAATAGCCAAATGGGTTTACGTCCTGTTGGTTTATTATCTTATTATTACATTTTTTCAGGGACAGAAATTCCCAGCAAATCCATAGCGTTTTTAATGATATTGGCTGTGAAAAACGACAAGGCAAGGCGGAAATTAACCCTGTTGACGTCCTCATCTTTTAAAACAGGGATACGTTGGTAAAACTTATTGTATTGCTGTGCCAACTCATACACGTAATTGGCTATCTGGGCGGGACTTAGTTCGTCGGCAGCCAGCGACAAAATACGTCTGAAATCATAACACAAGAACAGCAACTCGCGTTCTTCGTCGAGCAAGCCATTAAAATCATCAAAAGTGAGTGAGGCCATGTCTTTACCCGACTTACGCAACAAGGACTTTATGCGGGCGTGGGTGTACTGGATAAATGGACCGGTGTTCCCATCAAAATCAATGGATTCGGCAGGATTAAACAACATATTTTTCACGGGATCCACTTTCAGGATAAAGTATTTAAGACCGCCCAGACCTATCATCCGGAAAAGCTGTTCGGCTTCTTCGCTATCAAAGTTGTCAATTTTACCGAGTTCGCTGGTAATTTGCCGTGCCGACAGGGTTACTTCATCAATAAGGTCATCGGCATCTACTACGGTACCTTCGCGCGATTTCATTTTGCCTTCGGGCAATTCCACCATGCCGTAAGAAAAATGTCTGATGTTTTCGGCCCAGGGATAGCCGGCGCGGGCTAACACTTTTTTGAGCACATCAAAATGATAATTTTGTTCATTGCCCACAACGTATATCATTTTTTCGGGGTGAAATTCTTCGTAGCGCATACATGCAGTGCCCAGATCCTGAGTCATATATACAGAGGTGCCGTCGGCTCTCAGCAGCAGTTTCTCGTCCAATCCTTCCGCGGTAAGGTCAACCCACACCGAGCCATCGTCTTTTTTCAGGAACACCTTTTTATTCAAGCCTTCTGCCACTACCTCTTTACCTAAAAGGTAGGTATTTGATTCATAATACACTTTATCAAAAGATATCCCGAGGCGTGCGTAAGTTTGTTCGAAACCCTGATACACCCATGAGTTCATCATCTGCCAAAGCGTCCTGACTTCCTGTGAGCCCTGCTCCCATTGGCGCAACATCTCCTGTGCCTCCTGCATCAGCGGTGCCGCTTTGGTTGCTTCTTCCTCTTCCATTCCTGTGGCAACCAATTGCTTCACCTCTTCCTTATAATGTTTGTCAAACTCAACATAATACTTGCCTACCAGCTTATCGCCCTTCATATCAGACGATTCAGGAGTTTCGCCCCTGCCCCATTTTTGCCAGGCCAGCATCGATTTACAGATATGTATGCCGCGGTCATTCACCAGGTTGGCTTGTACCACATTTTTCCCGTTGGCTTTCAAAATACGTGAAATGGAATCGCCCAGCAGGTTGTTACGGATATGGCCCAGATGTAAGGGTTTGTTGGTATTTGGCGAAGAATATTCAACAATTACAGGTGGTTGGGCACTGTCAGGAAACTGCATGCCATAGTGCATATATCCTATATGCTTTCTTAAAAAATCAAGCCAGCATTTCGACGATATTTTAATATTGAGAAATCCCTTTACTACATTAAAATTCTCAACAAAGTCGAGGTGTTCCTGAAGATAATCGCCCAACTCCTTTGCAGTCATTTCGGGAGACTTTTTGGAGAGGCGTACCAATGGAAACACCATGATGGTAAAATCAGCTTCGTTTCGGAATTGTAAATTAGTCTTCTGAATACTGATAAGCCGGGTTTCGGGTTCCTGCCCATATAATTGTTTAAAGGCTTGGCTGACCGTGTTTATGATAAGTGGTTCCAACCTGAATTGCTGTTCCATACGCTGTAATAATATCATGCAAAGATATAAATTGTTCGGTTTTTCAGGCACTTTGTTGGTAAAAATGCCTGTTTTATTGTGACAGCTCCTGTATCATAAAACCTCTGGTCCGACACTATGAATCGGTTGTTTGAAAAAGTTTTGTTGGCACCGTCTCTGAATAAAAATATTATCCGCTGCTTGTATAGTAATAACGATGGAATTATATTTGTCAAAAAAAACAGGCTGAGCAACAGACTAATAATTATGTAACTGAATAACAAGAAGGCAATCAGCATTTATGAATCAACAAGATCGTAAGAAAAAGACGGCATACACCGGCAAAGCCAAAAAAACAGCCATAAAACAGGAAAAAATTGCTAATAAGCGTTGGAGTTCTTATGTATTGAGCGCATTGTTAATAATTACGGCGGCAATATTTTTCCAGGCTATAAAATTTGATTTTCTGACTACCTGGGATGATAATTTTTATGTAACAGAAAATCCTGATATAAAAGCGCTTACATGGTCAAATATCCAATTGCTCTTTACAAAATCCTATATGAATATGTATCAACCGCTGACCATGGTGTTGTATGCGTTTGAGTACCAGTTAGGAGGCGGTAATGCGGCCATTTTTCATTTCGTAAACGTACTGTTTCATGTATTGAATACCTGGCTGGTTTATGTTTTTATTAAGAAAATAACGAAAGGTAACCAGGTGGTTGCCTTGTTCACTGCCGCATTTTTCGGGGTGCATCCGATGCATGTGGAATCGGTTGCATGGATATCTGAAACCAAAGATGTTTTGTATTCGTTTTTCTTTTTGCTGTCGCTGATAACATATCACAACTATCTCAAAGACAACAAAATAAAACACCTCATCTGGGCCTGCATGCTGTTTCTGTTGTCATGTATGAGTAAGTCTGCAGCAGTGATATTGCCGCTGGTGATGCTGTTGATGGATTATTACACAGGCAGGAAATTCAGCATGAAAATGCTGGTTGAAAAAATCCCGTTCTTTATTATTTCTCTGGTTTTCGGCTTGATTTCTCTCAAGTCGCAAAGCAGCGCCATTCAGGATATGGCGCCTGATATGACACTTTTGGAAAACATCTCGGTGGTATCATTTTCTTTTATCACCTATCTGTTCAAAGCCTTTGTTCCTATAAACTTATCGGCCGTGTATCCTTATCCCAACGAAATCGGGGACACACTGCCAATTATGTACTACCTTTCGATACCTCTTTGCCTGCTGTTATTCGTTTTGGTATGGTATTCCCGAAAAAAAGGCAAGGATGTTATCTTTGGTTTTTTGTTTTTTGTGCTGTGCATCATCCTGGTGTTGCAATTTGTGCCGGTGGGGGCCGCAGCCCTCGCTGAACGATATACATACATCCCTTACATCGGTGTGTTTTTTATTGCAGGGCGGCTATTCGACAATTTTGCTACAAAAAACAACAATTACAGGCGGTTTGGGTTAGTATTTATCGGCCTGGTTTTCATAATGTTTTCCGTGCTTAGTTTCCAGCGTGTGGGTGTATGGGAAAACGGCGAAAAACTTTTTACCGACCTGATTGCAAAACATCCTGAATCAGGCATTTCATACCGCTTGAGGGGGGACTATTATCTGAGCTATTACACCAAAAAAATTGACGTAAAAAACACTGCCCTGCGGTCAGAATACCTGCAAAAAACTGTAACAGACCTGGAAAAAGCGCTGCAATATCCACTGAACGAATACAACAAAGGCTGTGTATTGTATGGTCTTGGCAGTGCATACAACAGCAGGGGTTTTGAAAAATACTCCGGTGGAGATCTCGCAGGAGCACTGGAAGAATTTGGAAAAGTGATAAAATACAGTCCTGATGATGCGCATGCATATTTTTCGATGGGTTCAATAAAAAACGAAACTCAGGACTATGCCGGCGCCCTGGCTGATTTTGACAAGGCTATCTCTATTGACAACAATTACTTTCAGGCTTATAATAACCGCGGCAGCACCCGGTTTAACATGAAAGACTATCATGGTGCGCTGGAAGATTTCGAAAAAGCCCTGGCGCTGAAACCCGATTTTGCCGACGCCGTAAGAAACAGGGATATGGTGCTGTCCATCATCAACAGTTCAAAGTAAGTTTATGAATCCACAAGGAAAAAATAAAAAAATCCAGAAGAAAAAGCAGCAAAACAGTCCTCCCCTGCCGCTTATAGAAAAACAAGCTGTCCCCAAATGGATATGGATAGCTTTGGGAGTGGTATTGCTTACCACGCTGGCCATTTATTTCAGGACATTAAGCTATGATTTGCTCACCCACTGGGACGACAAATCCTATGTAACCGACAACGAGCATATCCGTGGCTTGAAATGGGAAAATATAAAACTATTTTTCACCGAGTACTACGCCGGCAATTATCAGCCTGTTACCATACTTATGTATGCCCTGGAGTATAAATTTGCCGGGGCCGATGGCTCGTTATACCACCTCAACAATCTTTTGCTTCACCTGCTGAACACCTTATTGGTCTTTGTTTTTGTCAGAAAAATTTCCCCTCAGAATGCTTATGCTGCGCTCATTACGGCTGCTTTTTTTGCTGTGCACCCCATGCACGTCGAGTCGGTGGCCTGGGTTTCGGAACGCAAAGATGTGTTGTACACCTTTTTCTTTTTGATTTCACTGATTATTTATAGCGATTACCTGAGAACGCAAAAAAACAAACACCTTATCCTGAGCTCTGTTTTTTATGTGCTATCATGCCTGAGCAAGCCTGCCGCAGTGATTTTGCCGCTTGTGTTGCTTCTGATAGACTATTACGCCGGCAGAAAGTTTTCAAAGAAAATAATACTTGAAAAACTGCACTTTTTTCTGATAGCCTTCGTTATTGGCCTGGTAACCGTCAAGGCTCAGGGCGAAGCCCTGCACGACACATCCTCTGTGCCTTTCATCCAGCATTTTTCGATGGTTACCTTTGCATTCATCACCTATATTGCCAAAGCCTTTGTTCCGGTCAATCTGTCGGCTATTTATCCCTACCCTGTTGATTATGGCGGCAATTTATCACCTTTGTATTATCTTACTATTGCAGTGGCAGGTTTGATACTGTATTTTGTCTGGCATTCTCGCAAATGGGGGAAAGAAATTATATTTGGATTTTTGTTTTTTTTAATAACGATCATTTTGGTATTGCAATTGAAACGAGTTGGAGGAGTAACCTTATCGGAACGTTATACTTATGTGCCTTATATCGGGATATTTTTTATTCTGGGCCGCTTATTCGAAAACCATGCTGATACCGCTAAAGGGAAATTAAAAAAATATAAAAACTACCTGTTGGCCTTTTTAGTGGTTTGTTTTGCCCTGTTTTCCATCCTCACTTATTTGCGGGTCCAAATTTGGGAAAATGACCGACTGTTGTTTTCGGATGTCATAAAGAAATACCCCGATTGCGGCACGCCTCATTATTTGTTGGGAGACCATTATCTTGACCGTGCGGCTGTTGTTGCCGACAGTGCCAACAGAGACAGCAACCTCAAACAGTCGGCGGCTAACTACCAGGATGCCCTGAAATGCCCTATGAACAAAGCCGACAAGGCAATGGTGCATTTCAACAAAGGTTGTGCGGAGTTTATGATGAAAAATTTTCAGGCCGCCTACGAAGATTTCGACGCTGCTGTAAAACTGAATCCCAAAAACTCACTCGCCTATGGCAACCGGGGCACCGCACGCTATCAACTTGGTGACCTGCAGGGAGCGCTACAGGATTATAACAAAGCTATAGAACTCAATCCACAATACACCGACGCAATAAATAACCGGGAAAATGTCAAACAAATGCTTGGGATAAAAAATTAATAACTTAAGTTTTGCATAAAAAATAAAGTTGTCAAATAAAAATCAATGTTTATTGCCAAGATAATAACTCTATGAAAAAGAACTTTTTTACATATTGTCAAAAAGAACCAAACTACGGTCAGTCAGAGCAGATTCTCCTGAAACGAAAGTGGAAGGAGAAGATTGTCCCTGCCTGCCGGAGTGTCCGGCACGCAGGCAGGGAAGACGACTGTTGTAAGTCATACTTCGACACGGACCCAACCTTTTTTGCGGCGCTGTGTCCGGCTCTGTGTGACTTGAAACAATCAAGCAAAACTCAAATTAATAAATAATTTCCTGGTCAGTGATGAAACATTAAATTATCCCAGGCGTACCGCAAAGTAATAACATTAGCAAGTAAAGAAACAATGGCAGCAAAAGATAAAAACAAAAAGCATCCGCAGAAACAGTATTCATCAAAAAAAGGCGCCCCAAAAATAAAGAGTGCCGGCAGTACCAAAACTGTGTGGTATGCCTTAGGTGCTCTAATTCTCGTCACCCTGGTCATTTATTTTAAGGCGATATGGTTTGATTTCCTGATTTGGGATGACAATATGTATATCAACCTGAATGAGAGGATTAAAGTGTTGAACTGGGATAGCATCAGCAAGATATTTTCGGAATTTTATTTTGGCAACTACCATCCGCTTACCACGCTTGGGTATGCCATTGATTACAAAATTGCCGGCGATGCCCCGGGCTTGTATCATTTTGTGAACATACTGATGCATTTGCTGAACACTTTGCTTGTTTTTATTCTTATTAAAAAGATTGCCCCAAAAAACGATTATGTGGCACTAATAACGGCGGCTTTTTTTGCGGTACATCCTTTGCATGTGGAGTCGGTGGCCTGGGTTTCCGAGAGAAAGGATGTGCTGTACACGTTCTTCTTTTTGCTTTCCCTTATTTTTTATTCCGATTACCTCAAATCACGGCAAATAAAGAATCTGCTTCTGGCGGGTTTGTTATTCCTGCTTTCGTGTTTCAGCAAGTCTGCTGCGGTAATCCTGCCTTTGGTAATGCTTCTATTTGATTATTATCTCAACCGGAAGTTTACCTGGAAAACCTTAGCCGAAAAAATCCCGTTCTTTGCCATTTCGCTTGTTTTTGGAGTGCTGGCCATGAACTCACAAAAAGCCGCCATGCCCGTGACCGAAGAACAAATAATTCCTATTATCGACCGTCTTTTTATTGTTGCCAACTCTTTTATTACGTACATTATAAAAGCTTTTGTTCCATACAAACTGTCGGCACTTTATCCCTACCCGGCCGATCTCGGAAACGGCTTATCCGTTACCTATTACATCTCTGCCATCGTGCTGGCTTTATTACTGTTTTTCGTATGGTATTCGCGCCGATGGGGAAAAGACATCATTTTCGGATTTTTATTTTTTGTAATCACCATTATATTGGTATTACAGATTATCACCGTGGGAAATGCCACCATGGCCGACCGCTATACCTATGTTCCTTATATCGGGATATTTTTTATTGTCGGTAAATTATTCGAAAATCTTTCGGAAAAACCCAACAAGTCATTCAAGAACATAGTGCTGATGGCCCTGATAGCCGGCGGAATCATTTTTACCGCGGTAACATTTTTCAGAATTGACCAATGGAAAAATGACGAGACTCTTTTTTCGGATGTGATGAAAAAATATCCCGAAAACCCCTTAGCATACAACAATCGCGGTTGTTATTACCTGAAAATTGCACAAAGCGATTCGCTAAATGCGGGGCAAAAAGAAGCTTATTTTAATAAATCTTTCCAGGATTTCAACAATCTTATCAAGGTAAATAACAATTATGCCAGCGCCTACCACAACCGGGGGCTTGCCAACTATTTTCTAAAAGACTATGTCGCCGCCATCAAAGATTTTGATACGGAAATTAAAAAAAATCCCGAGAAAGAAGAATTGTACTTTGACCGCGGCAATGCTAAAAAAGATCTTATGGATTTTGCCGGCGCCATCAAGGATTTTGATAAAGTAATTGAGCTGGACCCGAAAGCTGAAAACGCCTATTTCAACAGGGGAAACGTAAAAAAAGAAATCAATGATTTTGCCGGTGCCATCGCCGATTATGATAAGGCTATCGAAATAGACCCGAAACTTATCAAGGCATACAATAACCGCAGCATGCTGAAATGTATCCTGAAAGATTATAAGGGCACCATTGCCGATTATGACAAAATGATCGAATTAAACCCGAACGACACTACTACGATAAAAAACAGGGAAGTAATCAGGGCGCTGATACAAAATCCGGAGAAATAGCATGAAATGTCATAAAAGCATATAAAAAGGCCTGATAAAATGAAAAAAGAAAATGAGTTAAAAGTTTGTCCTGTAGAAATAGCCGGAATGCTTGATAATTCCTTCAGGAGACTATTTCAGAATCCGGGGAAGATCATTGCACCACACGTAAGCAAAGGGATGACCGTTCTTGACCTGGGTTGCGGCCCCGGTTTTTTTTCTATTGAAATAGCAAAAAAACTCCATGATTCAGGAAAGGTTATTGCTGCTGACATTCAGGAGGGAATGCTCGAAAAGGTAAGGAAAAAGATCAAAGGAACGGATATAGAACATTGTATAGAAATTCATAAGTGTAAAGATGATACCATCGGCATCACCCAAAAGGTTGATTTAATTTTTGCATTCTGGGTAATCCATGAAATGCCCGAACTTGACAGGCAATTTGAAGAATTGATATCCATTTTAAAGCCCGGCGGGAAAATATACATCATCGAACCGAAGTTTCATGTTTCAAAAAAAGCTTTTGAAGACATGATTGCTAAATTAAAAAACTTTGGATTTGAAATTGTTGACAGGCCCGAAGTGTTTTTCAGCCGGACTGTTTTATTAACGTTGATATGAAAGATATGAAAGATCCAAAAAAAACACAAAAACCGGCCATGAGGAATGTCCTGATCATTTTGTTGGGATTTCTGGGTCTGGGTGCTATTTACGGGGGCGGCACACTGATTATCTCTCCTTCAGGCGAGTTACTTGGAATGCCATTATCACTGTTAGAGCACTCCCCTTTCAATAGTTTTCTTGTACCAGGCATCATTTTGTTTTCCGTACTCGGAATAGCTCCCTGCCTACTGATCATTGCATTGCTGAAAAAACCGGAAAAAAAGTTCGCAGAACGGTTAAATTTTTTCAAAGATATGCACTGGTCATGGTCTTACAGCATATACACAGGCTTTGCGCTTATTATCTGGATACAGATCGAAATGCTGTTTCTTCAGGCAGTAGAATGGATACATGTTTTTTATGTTTTTTTAGCTGTGGCCATTATTTTTGTTGCTTTGTTGCCCCAAGTAAGAATTTTATACAAAAAGTAATTATTTTTTGCTGATATCTCTGTGGTATGTGCGTTTTGCATGCATTGCCCAGAGGAATAGGATATCTTTAAACCCAAACCATTGCTCAATAGTTCACTATGTCCCTATTGCGCAATCCGGATTAAAAATAGCTGCTACCGTCCCAGCAGTGGGTACATAGTTTGCATTTCGGCAGGCCGATAGCATCCACCAGATCGTCGAGACGCTGAAAAGCAAGTGTGGTAACACCGACATTCTTCCGCATTTGTTCAACCATGGCGTGGTATTTTTCGGTATTGCAGTCCGAATATGCTTTCATCTCGTCATTCTCTCTGCCTTCCAACTGTTTTACGGCGGTGTGTGTTGCCAGTTCGAGGCTGGAACGAGACCGGCTGAAATTCAGGAACTGACAGGGATATGTAAGCGGCGGGCAGGCAATGCGAATATGCACTTCGCCAATACCGGCTTTGTACAGGTCGCGCACATTATCTTTGAGTTGTGTGCCGCGAACGATGGAATCATCAAGAAAAACACCTCTTTTCCCCCGGATAATAGCATCGTTGGTTATAAGTTTCATCCGGGCAACCAGCTCGCGTTTATCCTGACTCTGTGGCATAAAACTTCGGGGCCAGGTGGGCGTGTATTTAATGTAAGGTCTTTTGTACGGCAGTTGTTTCTGGTTACTGTACCCCAGCGCATGGCCAATGCCGGAATCGGGAATGCCGGCCACAAAGTCGGCCTCCACCGTGTCGTGTCGGGCCAGCGCCCTGCCGCATTCATACCGGCAATCATCCACATTGATGCCCTCATAATATGATGGCGGATAGCCATAGTACACCCACAAAAAAGAACATATCTGCATTTTTTCATCCGGTTTACGCAGTTGTTCATAACCTTCAGCAGTCAGTCTCACTATTTCGCCGGGCCCCAGGTACTTTTCCACCTCGAAACCCAGGTTGGGAAAGGCAATGGTTTCAAATGTAGCAGCGTAAGCATTACTCTTTTTTCCCAAAATAACCGGAGTGCGCCCCAGTTTGTCCCTGGCGGCAATAATGCCATCCTGAGTTATGATAAGCATGGAGCAAGATCCCTGAATAGCATCAAAAACATTCCGGATTCCTGAAACAAAGTCTTCCTGTTCGGCAATCAGCATGGCTATGAGCTCTGTGGGGTTGATGGCGCCCTGGCTGATTTCGGTAAACAGGCGGTGCTCTTTCATAAAACGCTGTTCCAGTTCCCCTATATTATTGATTTTGCTCACTGAGGCTACAGCAAACCATCCCAGGTGAGAAGAAACGATGATGGGTTGCGATTCCGTATCGCTGATAACGCCTATGCCCGAATTGCCGCTGAAACCGGCAATATTGCCTTCGAATTTGTTGCGAAAATAACCGTCTTCGAGGCTGTGAATTGCACGCTGAAATCCTTTTTCCTTAGAATAAAATACCATACCGGCCCTTTTTGTTCCCAGATGACAATGATAATCAGTACCGTAAAAGACATCTTTTACACAATCTTCTTTAGAGATGCAACCAAAAAATCCACTCATAGTTTTTGTTTTATTAAAATTCAAAATTATAGATAACCACGCATTCTTTCCGGAAAAGTTATCAGCATATTTTGAACAGGCAGGAAAAGTTAGCAATCATCATAACAGAAAGATACCGGTCTGGATGTAATAAAACTTTTTCCACCCCGTCATTTTGGTTTTCGCAGGTGTTTTTCTGCCCATCATTTGAGATTTTGCACTTATATATCAGCACAAAATTATATTTTTGTATCACTAATTTTTACACTTTATGAAAACCCGCATCATATTTATTTTATTTGTATTTGCATGGCTTGGCGCAGGTGCACAAACTCAGATATTGTTCCAGTCGGATCAGACAAAATCATATCTCCTGAGTTTTACCAATTCATACGAAGAAAGCCAACAGGTTATCAACGAAATAGTGGATGCCATATCAAAAACCATCCCCAAGCCGGTATACCAGACAAAAATCACCTTAAATATTACTGAAAGTGTGAAGGTAACGCGTAAAGGCAATGTGGTGAGCATTTATGTCTCCTATCAGGATATGAAAATCAACGGAGATATCTTTTACAAGGGTTTTAATATGGCGGAAGTGTTGTTCCCTTCCAAATATGAGTTTAAAGCCACCCTGAGCCGCAAAAACGGCACAGTGCTGTATAATTTTACCCAGCCCAAAAACGATTTCAAACCAGATTTTAATGAAGTATTGCTTCAATGCAACGACGATTCGTTATCTACTGCCTACAACTTTATCATCAATGAAACCAAGTTGTACTATGATATGGTTGCCCGCGACCGCTTCCGTCAGAAAGCCGGCATGATAGATCAGTACTTTACTGCCGATATGGATTTGAACAATATCGGCAAACAACTCTCAACCATCAACCCCAACGCATTTGAAGAAACAGAAAAGACACAAGCCTCGCTGAACAGTTTTAACACCATGATAGACAACATTGGCCAGGCACCTTTCTGGAAAATGCTGCAGATAGAGAGTTTTGACCCGCTGATGCTGAAAACCAAAATCGTTGACATCAAAAAAAGCCTTACCGCTATCCAAAGTCAGTTGAATTATACGAAATCCATAATTCATGAATTGTATTACAACAAGGGCACGGATCTCTATGAAAAAAACAAAATGGCAGAAGCCAAAACCGCCTTTGAAAAATCATTACAGTATTATCCCAACTACTCTCCTTCGCAGTATTTTATGGCGCAGATAGCTTATGAAACCAACCAAATTGACGAAGCCAAAAAAGAGATAAAAAAACTCTACTCATTGAAGAACCTTGATGGCAACACCCTCAGCAATGCTTCCCGTCTTGCCAAAGCCATTGAATGGTATGATCTCAATATTGCCGCCGGCCTGCTTACCGGGGGCAAATACACCGATGCACTCAATGCCGCCGACAAAGCTGAAGATTTTTGTAAAAGCATACCTTCATTTTCTTGTTCCGACACGCTGGAACTTATCCGCCGCGACTGTCACCTGGGCATTTATGGCAATTACCTGAAAAACGCCAACAAATTGTTCGATCAGAAAAAATTTAAAGAAGCCTCGGCAGAAGTAACCCGTGGTATTTTGTACCAGGAAAAATTCTCAAAATACATTGCCGACAACAGCGATGCCCTGGCATTAAAACAAAAGATCGGCATAGAAGAATATTATGATTCGATGAAAAAAGGCAAAGAAAAAATGCTGTCAAAAGACTACCGGGCTGCCTTTGTCGAATTTTCCAATGCAAAAAACCTGGAAAGTGATTACCCTGTGCAAAAAGACCGGCTTCTCCCCGACCTGCTGAAAAAATCAAAACTCGAGTCGCTGTTTCTCGATATCGATGATGCCGAAGCCTCCGTCGCAGCAAATAACCTCTCCCTGGCCCGCAGTACCCTGCGGCTTGTAATTGACGACCAGAAAGTTTATGGACTAACAGACAACTCTGCCCTGTCGGTTCGTATCGAAAACCTGAAAAAAGCCATCTTCAGCCAGGAATGCCAGAATGCTCAAAAAGATTACGACGCAAAAGTGGATGCCGCCGTAAAAGCCGAACTTGAAAAAAGTTACATCACCGCCAACGACAACTACAACGAAGCTCTGCAAATAGTGAAAAAAAATACCGACTGTGATATCAATGGCGAAATGGCAAAAAAAGGGCAGGCAAATACCGAAAAACCGGCACAATACCAGCAGACGCTCAACCTGTGTAACGACCGGGTCAAAAACAATGACTACCTGAAAGCCATTGAAGCCTACAACAAACTCACGCCTTATTACCATGACAACGGGATACAGGATTATGGCATTACCCATCAGCCACTCCATCTGTATATTGCCTCACAGCATTCCGGATTTGTATATTACGGCCTTACCTGGCTCACCGATGCCGGCGAACTGGATAATGCCATGTACCTGCTGAAACAACTCAGGTACCGTAATGTGATAAAATCCACCACCAAAAATCAGCAGTTAGCGCTGGCGCGTGCTTATGCCCTGAATGATGTAAAAAACGGTGTAACCACCACCCCCAAGGTAAAAGTGCTGGAATATACATTAGGCGATAAGTGGTATAGCTATTTTGAAAAAGAATACCTCAAGCAAATCAAAAAACTAAAGTAAGTAACCGGCTGATACCTTTTAAGGCTCCGGAGTACAGCATCTGTGTGTACCCGATGCATGCCAGATATCCTACCGCCATTTTCTTGTAAAGCAGTACGGACAAAAATAGTTTTTCTTGTATTCGGGCTAATAAGTTCGTAACTTTGTAATTACTAAAAACATGGACATGATACGGAAAATATTATTGGCACTTGCTCTTGGTGCACTCGGGTTATTAGCCATATCGTGCCATAAAGATAACGACATCGATGAGCCTGAAAAACCCGCCGATTTCAGGGATATCTATATTGGAAAATATCAGGTCAAGGAAACTATCAACTGTTACGGCCCTTGTGGTACCTGCTACTCATTAAGAGACACGGTGATTTCCGTTAATTACGGCTTGACCGATTCCACTTTAAGTGTATTGGGCCGCGATGTTTATCTCGACTCAAATGGCTTTTACAGCGCTTATCATTATGGTTTAAGGTTTTGGGACGACAGCATCTCTTCGAATTTTATGAACGGAGGCCTGGGTTGCGGCCGGTACGAATCATATAAAGGTTACAGGTTTTCCAATGTTCCATAGTTTTTAGGAATTTCTTTGCGGGCACCTCAAAACTTCAATTTATTCGTTATTCAGTGTTTGATATTAAAAGGGAATAAATGATGTAGGAATTTCGATTACCGAATATCGATTTTGAAATGCAGGGCCACTCTTAAATCATCATTCGTTAATCGGTGTCCGATATTAATAAGAAATAAAAGATGTACGAATGTCGATTAACGATTTTAGATTTTTGAAGTGTAGGAATACTTCTCAGATCATCATTCGTTAATCGGTGTCCGATATTAATAAGAAATAAAAGATGTACGAATGTCGATTAACGATTTTAGATTTTTGAAGTGTAGGAATACTTCTCAGATCATCATTCGTTAATCAGTGTTCGATATTAAAAGGGAATAAATGATGTATGAATTTTCCAGACAGGAACTGCCCGATCAGCCTTAATATAGCCATCATTGTTCAATATTGCTGTCAAAAGCTGTATCCCACGCTAATGCCCCCCCCATAGCCTACCAAATAAATACCGGCCATCGTAAGAGCGGAACTTTGGTGTTAAACACAAACGCCACTGGAATCCATTGAAGTTTTCTATCCTAAGTCCTGCAATGAATACATAGTCAATATAAAAAACTGAATTCTTCCCGGAATGATTATAATCCCATTCGGTAATATAGGTAGCGCCGGAACCCAACTCAAAATATTTCCTTTTGTAAAGTTTGAAAAGTGTAATCATGTTAAGATGATAATCAAACAATTCAGTACTGAGCCCAAACAGGTTAAAGTATGAAAACCCTGTGCGTACCGCCAGTGATAAGAATTTGCGTGTAAAAACCTTACGCTCATAATTGATTGAGTACACGGGCGCACTGCCCAATAACTCAACAAAAAAGGTATTGTTCCTGATTCTACTTTCTCTAATAGAATCCAGTTTACGGCGATTTCTTTCTTCGTATGAAATTACCTTGACAGCCTTCGGGCTTTTTTAAGGCATATGTTTCTGGTTGAACAAATACGACGCTACCTCCTCCATCCCAATGGAATCGTTTTGGGTTTTAAAAGTAGTTTGCGTAGTGTAAAGAATACTGTTATTCCTGATGTACAATATTTTGCACCAGATAGTATCCTGATTTTTTTAATCATAGCATCCTCTCTACTCTGCGCAAAGCAGCAGTGTACTTAGATAATCAGCCCGAACAAGGCGAGAATGGCTTTTCCGACCTATCTTATTCCCATGACATAATGGATTACTGTGCAAATATAAATAATTATCACAAAGAACATTTTTTAAAAAGTACGCCATCGGCATTATTTATAAGTTTATTTCTATTTTTTCAGCATCACAGTATCTTTGCCCCTGCTGGCTTATAGACCAAAAGCAGTGTTGTTGAAAAAAATATTTTTATTTCTTTTAATAATGAACCTCTTAAAAAGTTACCTTTGCCAAATACAATAAACTAACCCCAAAAAAATATATTATGAATCGAAAAAACGTAATTATTATTGGTGCAGCAGGTAGAGATTTTCACAATTTCAATACCTTTTTCAGAGGAAATGAAGCTTACAATGTTGTAGCTTTCACCGCCGCACAAATTCCCGACATCGCCGGGAGAAAATACCCTAAAGAATTAGCCGGTAACCTCTATCCTGATGGCATTCCAATATACGTAGAAAGCGACCTTCCCAAACTCATAAAAGACCTGAAAGTTGATATCTGCGTGTTTGCATACAGCGATGTTCCCTATAACAGAGTTATGGGTGTCAGCGCCATAGTAAATACGGCAGGCGCCGATTTTATGCTGATGGGCCCCAAACATACCCAGGTAGTCAGCACCAAACCTTTGATTTCTGTTTGTGCTGTGCGTACCGGATGCGGCAAAAGCCAGACTTCACGCCGGGTAATCGAAATATTGATGGCTAAAGGTTTAAAAGTTGTGGCTATCCGCCATCCGATGCCTTACGGCGACCTTAACGAACAAAAAGTACAACGTTTTGCCACCGTCGAAGACCTGAAAAAACACAAATGCACTATCGAAGAAATGGAAGAATACGAACCTCACGTAGTGCGTGGCAATGTGATTTATGCCGGTGTTGATTATGAAGCTATCCTGCGCGAAGCAGAAAAAGAAGCCGACGTTATCATTTGGGATGGCGGCAACAACGACTTTTCATTTTACAAAGCTGATCTTTCCATCACGGTGGTTGATCCGCACCGTCCAGGCAACGAATTGAGCTATTACCCCGGCGAAGTGTCGCTGCGCATGGCCGACGCCGTTGTTATCAACAAAATAGACAGCGCCTCGCCCGAAAACATCCAGATCGTACGTAACAGCATCGCCAAGGTTAACCCCAACGCTGTCGTTATTGATGGTGCTTCTCCTCTTACCGTTGACAAACCCGAACTCATCAGAGGGAAAAGAGTGTTGGTTGTTGAAGACGGTCCCACCCTCACCCATGGTGAAATGAAGATTGGCGCAGGCACCGTTGCCGCTATGAAATTTGGCGCAGCCGAACTCGTTGACCCCCGCCCCTATGCTGTTGGAAAATTAGCTGAAACATTCAAAATTTATCCAAACATTGGTACCTTGCTTCCTGCAATGGGCTATGGCGAACAACAAGTGGCCGACCTCGAAAAGACTATTGCCGCTACACCATGCGACGCAGTTGTTATTGCTACACCTATTGACCTGAACAGAGTGGTAAAAATTCAAAAACCCAACGCCATAGTAGGCTATGACCTGCAAGAAATCGGACGTCCCGACCTTGATGATGTCATTGGCGATTTCCTGAAAAAACACAACCTCGACAAAGGCGGTTGTTCTTGCTGTCAATAAATTAAAGGCGACGAAAGTCGCCTTTTTTTATGCCCCAATCTTAAATACAACCAATAAAAAATATATATCCGCAAGCCATTCAGGCAACCGACCGTTGTTAAAAAAAAATGATAAAATATTTTCAAAATAGCTCAGAATTAGCCCAAAACATAATAATATTGTTATAGCAATCCATTAAAAACCCAATACCATAAAATAAATGAAAAACAAAAGTTTAATATCCATTGATGACCTCAACAAAGAGCAGTACATCAAGGTTCTTGACACCGCCGCCACTTTTGAAAAAAATCCTGTGCAAAAGATTTTGGACGGTAAAGTAGTGGCCACCTTATTTTTTGAGCCTTCCACCAGAACCCGGTTGAGTTTCGAAAGCGCGGTAAACTACCTTGGCGGCAAAGTCATCGGTTTTTCCGATGCATCCAGCTCGAGCGTAAAAAAAGGTGAATCACTCAAAGACACCATCCTCACTGTGTGTAACTACTCCGACCTCATCGTAATGAGGCATCCCCGCGAAGGCAGTGCCCGCTACGCCAGCGAAGTGAGTACAAAACCTATCATCAACGCCGGCGACGGCGCCAACCAACACCCGACGCAATGCCTGCTCGACCTTTATTCCATTCGCAAAACCCAGGGAAAACTCGAAGACCTTGACATCGTTTTTGTGGGTGACCTGAAATACGGACGTACCGTGCATTCGCTGGTAATCGCCATGACAAACTTCAACTGCCGGTTCCACCTGGTTTCCCCCCTGGAATTGAAACTGCCCAGCTCGGTGAAGATTCATATCAAAGAAAAAAAACTGGAGTACTACCAGTACACTGACCTCTGCGAAGCCATCCCCAAAGCCGATATCATCTATATGACGCGCATACAGCGTGAACGCTTTTCTGACCCCATCGAATATGAAAAAGTTAAAAATTCCTATATCCTGAACAAAAGCCTGCTCACCGATGCCAAGCCCAACATGAAGATACTGCATCCCCTGCCCCGTGTCAACGAAATTGACGAAGACGTGGACTCAATGCCGCAGGCATATTATTTTCAACAGGCACAAAACGGACTGTATGTCCGCCAGGCATTATTAAAATTAATCTTAGGAGTATAAAACATGGAAAAAGAAAATAAACCCAGAAAAGAACTGGTCGTTTCGGCCATAGAAAACGGCACCGTGATTGACCACATACCCACACAAAGCGTGTTTCAGGTTATCCGCATCCTGAACCTCGACCAGGTGGACCAGCAGATACTTTTTGGCACGAACCTCGATAGCAGCAAATATGGCAAAAAAGGAATTATCAAAGTCAGCAACAAGTATTTTGAACCGGTAGAGATTAACAAAATCGCCCTGGTAGCCCCAACCGCCTCACTGATTGTTATCAAAGATTACCAGGTGGTGGAAAAGAAAAGGGTAGAAATCCCCGACACCATTCATGAATTTGTAAAATGTGTCAACCCCAACTGTATTACCAATATCGAAAATGTACCTACCAAGTTTAAAGTTATTAATAAAGAAGAATCAAAACTGAGATGCCACTACTGCGAAAAGATTACGGAAAAGAAGAATATGGCGTTTAAGTAGGGAAGTTGAAAGTGGAAAGTGGAAAGTGGAAAGTTGAAAGTGGAAAGTAGTCATTAGTCATTAGGCATTAGGCATTAGGAAGTGGTGCCTGTTCACTGTTCATTGTTCACTGGGCATTGGTCATTGGGAAGTGGAAAGTTGAAAGTAGCAAGTGGAAAGTAGTCATTAGGCATTAGTCAGTTGCTATAAGCCATAAGCCATTAGGCAGTGATCCCCTGTTCACTGTTCATTGTTCATTGTTAATTGGTCAGTCCGGATGGCCTGGAAACGGGATTAGAAGAATAGCCGGATGCTGAGGTAAACAAAGAATGCTGATTGTAATACAAATAACAGTGCCCAGATCAGGGCCGGTATTCCTGTTGTTTTAGCCAACAATGTGGCATCGCCAGCAGATTTTGGTTTGCGTGATGATATAATCACCAGTTCTATAGCTGAATAGAATGCTTCAAAAAGCATGACTGCCGATATCCATGCAGTAAATACAAACTGGAAAAATTCGTTCAGATAAAAACGCGCCAATAACGACAGTATGATGAAAATGATAATCCAAAATACTCCATAGGTGTTGCGCACCAGAAAAGTGAGGTTAAGCAACGCAACGATAACTACCGTATAAATAACCACGTTGTACTTACCCAAAGAGATTAAATAAAACATGAGATACGCAAAGGCCGAACCAATAACATAACCGGCCAGCGCAACCAGAAAAAAACTGAATTTTCCTTTGGTCTTCACGGTGGCTGCCCCCGACCGGTCGCCGAACAACTCAATCTCGTGCACCTCGCCGCTGGTCAACATAGCCACCAGGGCATGACCACTTTCATGGATAAGCGTGTTGATAATCCGGAGAAATTTTCCAACAAAGGGAATTCTGTTCGTAACCAGCACCACCAGTGGCAGCGCATACAATACATACTCTTTATACTCGCCTGACAATACCTTACTTTTTTAAAAGAACAAATTACGTAAGAATTATGTTTTCAAGGCTTTTTTCTGAAAAAAATTTTTTTTGCGAAATTAAACCATATCGAAAGCATAAAAGCAAGAACAAAAACAACTATGGTTAGCGTTTCGACCAGCTCTTCGTTCACATTGATGCCGAGCAACCTGAATATGAGGTATTTGATATATGAATATGGCAGGTCGTGATGCCCGAGTTTGTGCAGCACCTGCCAGTGCCAGTCGGTAAGAAAGCAATATCCAAAACCGTAAAAAATCCCTAAGCCAAACCATGAGAAGGCCGTGAGCGTCAGCGTAATGAAATTTGCCAGTCTTGTTTTTTTCCATATCCAACCCAAAATATTGAACAGGGTAAAAACCGTATGAAACGAAAGAAAAAAATAATCAAGAAGATGATACCAAAACATGACTATTCGTTCAATTATTTTTATAAAAATACAACAATTTTCCGGTAAACAAAAATTAATGGTACAACAATGATTTATAGCACTGAATATCTGATGTTTACACATACTAAAACCTGTTAATAACTTCTGCAGATTTTTATGAAAAAACTTTGAAATTGAAACAAAAAAAATGCGTATCTTTGTTTACAAATAAAATTTTATAAGTAATTGATTATGAGCGACAAAGAAAATGAAGTTGTTGGCACAAACGGAAACGGAAACGGGAACGGAAATTATGACGCCGATAGTATTAAAGTTTTAGAAGGCCTGGAAGCTGTCCGCAAGCGGCCTTCGATGTATATTGGAGACACCGGGAGCAGGGGGTTACACCATCTGGTAGTTGAAGTAGTGGACAACTCTATCGATGAGGCTTTAGCCGGCTATTGCGATAGAATAGACGTAACCATAAACACAGATAATTCAATAACCGTAGAAGATAATGGCCGCGGCATCCCTACCGGCATGCACGAACAGGAACACCGTTCGGCATTGGAAGTAGTTATGACGGTGCTTCATGCAGGCGGAAAGTTCGACAAAGGCTCCTACAAAGTATCCGGTGGTTTGCACGGCGTTGGTGTGTCCTGCGTCAATGCGCTGTCCTCCGACATGAAAGTAACTGTATTTCGTGAAGGAAAGATTTTTGAACAGGAATATAAATGCGGTGATCCTCAATATGCCGTCAGAGAAATCGGCGAGTCGGAAAAAACAGGTACCACCATTACCTTCAAACCAGATAAAGCTATCTTTTATGTAACGGAATACAGCTACGAACTGCTGGCTGCACGCCTGCGCGAGCTAGCCTACCTCAACAAAAAAGTCAGGCTGACCCTTACTGATATGCGCGAAAAAGACGAAAATGGGCAGTCCATTAATGAAGAATTTTATTCCGAACACGGCCTGAGAGATTTTATCGGATACCTCGACGGCACACGCGAGAAACTGATGCCCGAACCCATTTGTATTGAAGGCGACAAAAACGACATCCCCATCGATATCGCCATGCAGTATAACGATTCTTTTGCCGAAAATATCCATTCCTATGTAAATAACATCAACACCCATGAGGGTGGCACCCACCTGGCCGGGTTCCGCAGGGCGCTCACACGCACGCTGAAAGCCTATGCCGAAAAATCAGGGTTGCTGGCCAAACTGAAATTTGATATCAGCGGCGACGATTTTCGTGAGGGCCTTACCGCCATTATTTCTGTAAAGGTAATGGAACCACAGTTCGAAGGACAGACCAAGACAAAACTTGGCAACAACGAAGTGATGGGCGCTGTAGATCAGATTGTCAGCGAGCTCCTTACCTACTACCTCGAAGAACACCCGAAAGAAGCACGTACCATTGTCAACAAGGTTATACTGGCAGCTACAGCACGCCACGCCGCCCGTAAAGCGCGGGAACTGGTGCAACGTAAAAATGTGCTCACAGGTTCGGGTCTTCCGGGAAAACTGGCCGACTGCAGCGAAAAAGATGCTTCGTTGTGTGAACTTTTCCTCGTTGAGGGAGATTCCGCCGGTGGAACAGCCAAACAGGGACGCGACAGAAAAATTCAGGCTATTCTGCCCCTCAGGGGAAAGATTTTGAATGTGGAAAAAGCAATGCCTTATAAAGTCTTTGAATCGGAAGAAATAAAAAATATGTTTACCGCCCTCGGTATTACCATTGGCACGGCTGATGACTCCAAAGCGCTTAACCTCGACAAACTTCGTTACCACAAAATCATCATCATGACTGATGCCGATGTGGACGGAAGCCACATCGCCACCCTGATCCTTACCTTCTTTTTCCGCTATATGCACGAACTTATCGAACGCGGTCATGTCTATATAGCCACACCGCCCCTGTATCTTATCAAAAAAGGGAATGATGCCCGCTATTGCTGGACAGAAGAACAACGCGAGCAGGTGGTGGCCGAATTTTCGCAGACTACTAAAGAATCAAACATCCACATACAAAGATATAAAGGTCTTGGTGAAATGAATGCCGAACAGTTGTGGGATACGACTATGAACCCCGAAAAACGCACCCTGCGGCAGGTAAACATTGTCAATGGCACCGATGCCGACCGTATTTTCTCCATGCTGATGGGCGATGAAGTACCTCCCAGAAGAGAATTTATTGAGAAAAATGCCAAATATGCCAGAATTGACGCCTGATGGCTCTTTTGGGCAAGCGGCATAAAAATTCAGGACATGAATGTCATTATAACAGGCGCAGGAAAAGGATTGGGTTTTGAACTTTGCAAAGAATTCCTGCGCCATGCTGATACTTATGTGCTGGCCATTTCGCGCGATATTGGCAATCTACGGCCCCTTACCAGCGACTACCATAGCATGCAGGCACTTGCCTTCGACCTTGAAGAAGATGACTACACACAACTTGTTGACCACGTATATTTATTGCCCGGGCATAAGATTGACATATTGATCAACAATGCTGGATTATTAATAAAAAAGGCATTTAAAGACCTCAATACCGAAGATAACCGGCGAATGTTGGAAGTTAATTACCTGGCGCCTTACAAACTTATTCAAAAACTCCTTCCCTGCTTTTCTGATAATGCGCACATTGTAAACATCAGCAGCATGGGTGGCTTTCAGGGCAGCGAAAAATTCAAGGGGCTGGCAGGATATAGCGCTTCAAAAGCCGCCCTGGCCTGTCTCACCGAATGCCTTGCCGGCGAGCTAAAAGCAAACAATATCAAGGCCAATTGTTTGTGTTTGGGTTCGGTGCAGACAAGCATGCTGGAACAGGCATTTCCGGGATATCAGGCTTCAGTTACAGCCGGCGAAATGGCCGTTTTTATCAGTAATTTTGCTATTAACGCGCATAAATTCATCAATGGTAAAATAATCCCTGTTGCATTGACTAATCCATGATTTTTTCAACAAATACAATTTTTTATTTTTGTATTCGTTTTTTCAAAGAAAATTACAAAAACATTTTGGCTGAAAGCCTGATGTTGGTTGGAAAAAGTCCTCACAGTACCAGCAATGGAGGCAGATTAGCCAAAAGAATCAACTTAAAATTTTACACCTATGAAAAAATTTTTGCTATACGGCTTAATGCTTCTGATCATCCCGGTTTGCGGGTTTTCACAATCAAAAACCAGTATTACTATCAAGTCGATGACTATTGACAATGGCGATACAACGGTGAGTGAACGTACCTATAATTCTGATGACGATAATATTATTTTAAACGACAGTATTTTTGGTGAGAACAACCCGTTTATTTTTTTCAACAGGGATTATTCTTTAGATACCAACTTTGATGATAACTTTGACAGGATTATACGGAACGAGATGCAAGATTTTTTTCAGCATTTTAATACCATTCCATTTGATAATCCCGGGCAGGATAATGAATTTTTCAGCAGGCCTTTCGGTTTAGATTTCGACTCGATTTTCTCCAGCGAAAACCCTGTACAGATGCTTCCCGACACTAACAATCAGTATGGTCAAAAAGAGAATTCACGACCTTACAGGCCCATCAAACGAAATAGTATCACTGTGGAAAATATTATAGTGCCCGACCGGCAGACGGTGGAGGGCTATTCCATAACACCCGGCGATGACGAAGGCATTGTTAGGATAGTTTTTCAACTCGACCCCGGAAAAGCCACGCAGTTAATCATAAAAAACGACAGGAAGAAACAAATTTATAAAGAGAAGATTCCTGTATCAAAAGGCGTTTACACCCGGCTGTTTGATTTTAGCACATATGAAGCCGGCACATATTACCTAGAGCTGCATCAGGGAAAGAAAATATCAGCCAGCACCATTACGATTCCAGAAGGCAATAAAAATAATTTTCAGTTTATTTTTTAAAAAATATTACTTTTGCACCTCAAGTCAGTAGTTCGCTTTTGATTCAGAATATAATTCTTTTTGAAAAACCCTGGTGAAATAAGCGAAAGAAAAAAACGTTCTTTTTGTTGTCATGAATTCATAAGTGCCTTTAGCTCAGCTGGTTTAGAGCATTACCTTGACAGGGTAGGGGTCACTGGTTCGAATCCAGTAAGGCACACCAATTAAATAAAGGTTTCAGAGTGTCTTTGAAACCTTTTTTTTACAGCTTGAAAGTTGCAAGCACGCTTCTTCCCCACCCCGGCCCTTCTGGTTGATAGATAATACCTTTATTACACATTAAGCATTCTCATTGCCGGCCCCAAGGGTGAAAAATTCGTATGAATTATTCAGGTTAAAGATTTGCAGGAAGACGCGCAAAAATTTTTGAGACAGGACTATAATATTTCATGGAATTGTACCAGTCATTTTTATTTCATTAAAACAGCAACAAAATTATTATGTAAGTTTGTTCCCGATTAAAATTCCATACAATGAAAAAAATCACCGGATTTATTCTATTATTGTTGATAGCGGGCAATGCCTGTGCACAATGGTCTTCTGATACGTTGCGGCGCGCTTCAGGTTTCTATATTGCTCCGGCCATAACGGGTATGTATAACAAAAACCAAACCCAGACACCTCAACCCGCCTTTGGGCTGAACCTGGGTTATCGTTTTATCAACAAACTCAAGTACGGATTTTTCCTGGAAGGCGGAGTGGGCCTCTCCTGGCTTGGCGCCAATTATCCTGTAGAAGAGATCACTGTCAATACTATGGGCCGTAACTGGACATATACCGAAGATAAAAGAGCAAACCAGTTATATATCAGTACGCCCTTCCTTGCCGGCTACAAAACACCGAAAGGAAAAGTGCGTTTTCAGGCCGCGTTAGGTGTAGCTTTTAATATTAAGTACAGCGACTTTCAAAGGGTAACCATTGATGGCGACTATCCTTTTGGACTAAAAGGAACCAAAATCTCCGGAGAGGAAGCTTCTTTTGGAACCAGTTTCAGCGGTATTGTGAAGGCCGGAATCAGCATCCCGCTCACCGACCGTATGAACCTTGATATATTGCCAGGCCTGCGTTACAACTTTGCATCAACCATGCCGGAAGATTTGGATTTCAGGACCTGTGTTACCACACGGCACCAAAACTGGTCGGCAGGCATCGACATCGGGCTGGTGTGGGCGCTCGACAATAAACCGCCGCAAGTGTTGGAAGAACCCGTCATAAAGGAAAAAGAACGGGCGGCAGATTATACATACCAATATAATCCCGATGAGCCAGCCAAGCCTGCCAAAGAAGAAAAGGTAAAAAAAGGCCCTTATAATTTCTTTTACTTTGAAGCGCTCGGCAGCGGCCTCACCTACTCGTTCAATTACGAGCGCACCCTTGTCCGCAAAGATATTTTCAGCTTGCAGGCACGTGCAGGATATGGATTCATTGGTGGCCTTTACAGTTTTCCGGTTGGGCTTAATGTTACACTGGGCCATGCCTCACAAAAATTTGAAGGAGGCCTGTATTCCACCTTTGAAAGAGTGCTGCTGGAGCAGTTCAATGTCAATATTGTCCCTGAAATTGCATACCGTTACGAAGGCAGCAACCATCTGTTTATCCGCCTGGCGCTGATGTCGCATTATGTAACCCGCACGGGCGAGATACTGCCGGGTATCGGTGTTTCGGTGGGCGGATGCTTCTAAGGATAGTTGCTTTCGGAGCGCAAAGCACTGCACCCCGACCATCACATTAAAATATTGACCATCGCCAATTTCCCGGTAAAACCAGGATTTTTGCCACATTTTGTGAATGTATTCGCAAAAATTTGATTTTTTCAAAGATTCATAATTTGTATTCCCAATTATTATTGTCCGATTAAACCCGGATTTGTCATTAGAAACGAAGTGTGCTGATGACAAGTGTGTTAGCTGGAGCGTTGTATCCGGGATAATCCCGACTTAGTGTTTGTTATATTTTCTTTCATGGATTATGTGTGGCAAATCATACAAACATTTAGTCGTTGTATAGCAGAAAATCATCTAATGACGATTTCCATCTAACTTAATAAAACTAACTGTATTTCAATATATTCTAAGTTTCATAAAATATTCGTATTTATCAAAATATTTTATTTTTTCGTAGAAAAAAAGTGCGTTGGCCTGGCCCAGACGGCGGGCCAGCTCAGGCGTGAATCAGAAAATATTTGAAAATCTTCAAAGGCCCCGCAGATTGCGGGGTTTCCCGACGCATGGCGTCGGGCCTACTTTGATTAGATTTTCAATATTTTCTGAGAGCGGGCTGAAGCATTGTCTGGGCTGTCTTTTTCTTTGGTTCATTTCTTTTGGACAAGCAAAAGAAATGAACACACAAATCAAAACACAATCATTCTAAAAGTTAGATGTTTTATTCTACTTTTTAAAGTCTTGAAATTTGGGATAATAAAAACCGGCAGATTTTTATTGTATGTGGCAGTACATGTGCCGGTTATTTGATATTCCGAAACTGATTCTGCAATTTGAGAAAACAATTTATAGAAACGGGTCCGGCATTTATTATGGTTTTTTTCATAAATTGCACCGGCATATCATATAACAAATGAATTATTGTAAAGTATCAGCAGGAGCCCTTATTATAGGTTTATTAGGCCTTACCTGTGCAGGACAACAGGTTAAGACAGACAATAAAACCATTACAGATCTGTCGAAGTTAAAACTGACAGGAAAAGTAAAGTCTGTTCTGGAATCAAACCTTAAGGCAGAAAATTCATCCGGAGAAATAAAAACGGTTATGGACCGTAAAAATCTTTCTGTTTTTAATGCAAGTGGATCTTTGTTGGAAAAAAGCGAGTATGGTGCTGAGGGAAATCTGAACGTCAAATACACTTATAAATATGACAGTAGCGGTAACCGCCTCGAATGGACCGCTTTCAAGGCCGACAGATCCATGAGAAACAAAACTACCTACAAGTATGATAATAACCATCATAAGATAGAAGAAAACAGGTATTTATCCGACGGCACCCTGGATGTCAGCCATACTTTTTTATATGATGAAAAAGGGAACCGTATCATGTGGAGCATTTATAAAGCCGATGGCAGTCTGAATTACAAAGAAACCCACAAATTCAACGTTGGGGGCTTGCCAATAGAGGTATGTGTTTACAAACCCGATGGCACCCTGCTCAATATGGATACCTACCAATATGACAATAATGGCAATAAAACAGAATGGAGAAATTACTATTCGGACAAAAGCCTGAATTTTACAGAGGTTTTTATGTATAACGATAAAGGACGCCTGATTGAAATGCAGCATTTTTTTTCCGGCAAAACGATGGCATACAAACAAACCTATTTCTATGACGACAAGGACAACCTGATTGAAGAAGGCCGTTACAAGCCCAATGGTACCATCCATTTCAAAAACACTTACAAATACGACCACAAGGGAAGACGTATTGAAAATTGCGCCTATAAACCTGATGGCACCCTGAAGCACAAAACCACTTTTCGCTACAACAACCAGGACAATCTGATTGAGGAATGCCGGTATAAATCAAACGGGAATACGGATTATAAAACGACCTGGATTTATGATGAATACGGCAACCAGACGGAATGGTGCAAATATCACCCGGACGGAACAATAAATTTTAAATACACCTATCAATACATTTATGACAAGTCAGGCAATTGGACCAGGAAAACGGTATTGTTAAATAATGTCACAGAAACTATTACGGAGCGTGTAATAGAATATTATTGAAACAACTTTCTTTAGTTTATTTTGATCACAGGCAGCGTCTTTTTGCTCTAATATTTACCGGGTAATTATGAGTTTGCCGAAACCGGTTTGGGTGTCAGAAATACCCGAAAGCCTGATTAAATAGAATCCATTGTTTAATGTCGAAATATCCAGATTTTGCGAATAGGGTTGATGCAACACTTTTTGCCCCAGGTCGTTATAAACTTCAATAATTATTTTTTCTTTAGTGTCTGATATGGATCCGGTGGCGGGAAGATTGATGTGAACGGTGTTGCCTGTGGCAGGGTTGGGATATATGGACAGGCCTGATTTGGTGTCTTGTGTTCCAATGCTGCTGAAGGTCTGTTGCCACTTTGTTCCCACCAGCGGACGCAACATCAGCGACCCGTTATAGGAAGAATTGGCCCAGGTGCCATCAACATTATAAAAAATGTAGTCTTTAGAATTGGTGTTTCTGTCAAATCCGATATTCAGAATGTCATCGGTGGTTTGCTGCCATCCCACATAAAAATCACCGCTTACCAATATCAGGGTGTCGTCGATAAGGTAATTACAATAGGCATTGATGCTGTCCATAAATTCCGGGCGATGGCGCTTTGATTTATAAATGACGGTTTCCGGATCGAGCGATGACCAGATAGTGATGTAGAAATATTTCAAATAAGGAGAACTGTAGGTCTGGTTAAAATACATCTGTACTCCGCCAATGGTATCGGGTTGATTTAGAGAAAACTTATAAGCCAGTTTGGCGTTTTCCACTGAAAGGCCGTAGCCGTTTTCAGCGGTCCCGTCATCGTAAGCAAAACAGTTATAAAAATCCTGATTATAAGTTATAGTGTCGTTGGTAAGGATTTTGTCTATCCAACCGTTGCTGTTTACCATATGTGATACGGTAAAGCCCACGCTGTCGTACCCGGCCATTGACGGAAGGGTAAAATCCACGGCCGGAGACGTGTGCAGGGGATAGGTGTGATATCCGTTGGTTATAAACGGGAGTATGTCATAAACCCCTCCGGAATGGGTGTGCAGGAACGGGCCGTTTTTTTGTTTCACAACGTATTGATAACCAATATTGTCTAATACATTATTGAGGTTGCTCATTTTTAGTTGCAGCGAGCTTTTCAGATCGCCATTGGTAAACTGCCTGGCGGGCATAAGGGTGTATTTATTGAGGATAGTGGGAGCGGGGTCAACAAAAGCCACGTCCAGGGCTACAGTATCATATTTTGTGCGGTTGATATTAAGGTACACATAATCAATATTCCATTGATCGGCATTGCTCTGAAAACTCGGAAGGCTCATGCTGGCAAGGCTGGCATAATTTTTAAAACGAAACCTGAATCCTTTCTGTATAAAAGTGGTATCGGTAATAGGTATCAATACTTGCCGGAAATAGCTGTTGTATTTTGTCAGAAAGGTGTCAAGTTTCATGCCCGGTGCGCTCCATACGCGATACCAGTGATTGAGGTGCGGGGAAAAAAATTCAAGCAACAAAGAGTCAGCGTTTTCGGGGGCGTCGCTGCTGATACCCTGAGGCTGATAATAAAAACTTAAATAAATGGAATCGGCGGCAGTAATGGCCTGGGAGGAGCCGGAAAGAAGAGAATCGAGCCGGATGGGCAGCGACGTGAGCGTATCGGCAATAAAGGGCGTAGTGGTGCCATAAGGATAAATAGCGCCGGTATCGTTGATGGCATCAAAAGTGGCCACGCCGACAGTAGGGGGATTAACCGGATAGGAAGAATTAATAAAAACTTTTCTGTCGCTCCATAAGGTATCTGCAGGATACACGGCATTGGGATAGGAAAAGTCGTCGAGCAAAGGAAGTACAACGTATGAAGATTGTTTTGGAACAGAAAAAGCCTGGTTGTGTTTTGGGTTTAATGCCGGGTTTGAGATAAGCCCGGTAAGCACCTCCTGCGAAAAGGCCGTAACACAAAACAACAGTAATACACTGATTATAAGTGGTTTTTTATTCATCCTGTTCGGGTTTATTATTAAAATCAAATTTCTTATCCGACCTGTACCACAGATCAACGGTTCTTCCATATTGTATTGAGGCGTTGGCGGCCGGTTGTTGCTTGTAAACACGCACGTGTTCGTCGTTGCCGTCAAGAAAAACTTCGTTTCCGATATTTAACGACGCTTCCTGAAGCAATTCCGAGGCTTCTTGTTGTGTTTTTCCAAACAGGTCGGGCACGCCGGTGGAGGTGTTTTCTTTGTCCTGCCCCAGCACAAGGTCGATGCGGGACCCTTTTTCAATCATGGTACCGGCTTTTATCTCTACACCTTTGAATTTTTGCCGGAGCACCGCGTTATGAGCAATATCGGGAACATATGTCAACGAGCCGGTTTTGAGCCCGTAAGTTTCCAACATCGAGGTAGCCTGTCTCAGGGTGAGGTCCACCAGGTTGGGCATGGCCACCTGTTCGGGTTTTAAGGCAACTACAGTAAGGTAGATAATGCGGTTTTTTTTCACAAAGGTGCCCGGCTTCGGATCCTGCAGGGCAACGGTTCCTTTTGTCATGGAATAATCGTACAACGAATCATTGATAATGTATTCCACATCGTGATCGGAAGCAAAATCCTCTAAAGAGGCCAGGCTTATTCCCTTAAAATCAGGAACCACAATGGAAGAACCGTGCCTGGTATAGGCATTCAATAAGCGTAGCGAAACCCAAAGCAATACAATAGTAAGTATAAAGGCTATCAGCGTGTGTTTCCAAAACAACCTGCTTTTTACAAAACTAAAAAAACTCATAAGATTATTTAAATGCTCCTAAACAGCAATAAAACCGTAATTAATTAACTGTCAGCGGCCGTTTTTATTTTAATAACCTGCAAATATAGCAAAAAAAGATGTGGTCAGTAAATAATATAAACCGAAACTTGTTTACATTTGCAAAATTTTTTTTATGAAGAAAAACATTGCAGTGCTTGCTGGCGGTTATTCCGGCGAATACGAAATATCAATAAAGAGCGCACGGATGCTGATGCAAACCTTAAACAAGGAAAAATATAATACTTATCTTGTTTGTATCACCCCTTTAAAGTGGGTTTATATTGATGAAAATAGTAACGAAACACCGGTCGATAAAAATGATTTTTCCATTGTTTCGGAAAACAATAAAATACATTTTGATTGTGTTTTTAATATCATCCACGGCACACCCGGCGAAGATGGCAAGATACAGGGCTATCTGGATATGCTTGGTATTCCATACACCTCTTGTAATCAGTATGTCTCGGCCCTGACTTTCAATAAAGCCTATTGCAATTATGTGGTTGAAAGTTTGGGCGTTAGCGTGCCCAGGTCGGCACACCTTATTAAAAATTCAACTTATGATATTGGAAAAATTATTGACGATATTAAACTTCCGGCTTTTGTAAAACCATGTAACGGCGGATCCAGTTTTGGAACCACCAAGGTAAAATCTGCCGAAGATATGGAAAAAGCCCTTGAACTGGCGTTCAGTGTAGATGACGAGTTGTTAATAGAGGAGTTTATAAACGGAACTGAAATCACATGCGGTCTTTTTAAGTATAAAAACCGGGTGACAGTTTTCCCGCTTACGGAAATTGTGTCCAATACAGAATTTTTTGATTTTGAGGCAAAATATGAAGGCAAATCCGAAGAGATTACCCCGGCACGTATTTCGCCAGCAGCGGCTACCATGTGTTCGGCCACGTCAACGTTTCTTTATAACAAATTAAATTGTAAAGGCGTGGTACGTATTGATTATATCCTTACCAGGGGTGGCAAAATGTTTTTCCTCGAGGTGAACACCATTCCGGGCATGTCCGAACAAAGTATCGTACCGCAACAGGCACAGGTCTTTGGTTACAGCCTGCCTGATTTTCTGGATATGTTAATTGAAGAGGCTTTGACTAAATAAAAAAAAGGCTGCCTCTGCCGAGACAACCTTTTTGTTTGCTTTTCCCGAAATTATCAGGCAGCTTTTTCCGTATTGGTTTTACGCGCCGTTTCTGTGGCGTCAAACGAAAAGGCCATGATTTCTACTGTTTGTTGTTTCGCGCCGTTTTTATCGGTGTATTGCCTGGATACTATTTTGCCTTCGAGTTTTACGAAGCTTCCTTTTTTAATTTTATCGGAAGCCAGTTCGGCGACTTTTCCCCACATCACGATGTTGTGCCAGGTAGTGTCGCGCACCCATTCGTCTTTGGAGTTTTTGTAACTGCTGCTGGTAGCCAGCGAGAAGCGCAGCATCTGTGTGCCGTTGCTCATTGTTTTTACTTCAGGATCCATACCTGCGAATCCGCTTAATTCTACTTTGTTGATTGATTTTTCCATGATTATGTTTTTTTAAATGGTTTATATTTAATGTTTTACGCTGCTTTTTCGGGTGTTGATTTTTTTACATGTTCAGATGCTTCAAATGACCATGCTGTAATTTCTGTGGTTTGTTGTCTTACACCGTTTTTGCCGGTATAGGGCCTGTTTATGATTTTGCCTTCGAGTTTCACGAAGCATCCTTTTTTAATTTTGTCGGAAGCCAGTTCGGCGACCTTTCCCCACATTACGATGTTGTGCCAGGTAGTGTCGCGCACCCATTCGTCTTTGGAGTTTTTGTAACTGCTGCTGGTGGCCAGCGAAAAGCGCAACATCTGTGTGCCGTTGCTCATTGTTTTTACTTCGGGATCCATACCTGCAAACCCGCTTAATTCTACTTTGTTGATTGATTTTTCCATGATAATTTGTATTTTTTGGTTAAACATTTTCGTTGTGAAAAATTGATGGTGCAAAGTAACCACCACCCAAAAAACTTATTCGGTTATTAAATATTTGTATTCGGATATAGTCGTTTGTAGTCGTTTGTAAACGGATAAATCGAATTTGAAAATTTGGAAGCCGCCTCTTAAACCATTTTTCTTAGTCCTTTTTGACCACAGTAAAAGGAAATTTTTCATAGTTTTAATACCGATGCAACAGTTGTTATAGGCCAATTCGTTAGACTATTACAAATGTGCAATCGGGCATTTTACTATTGAATAACTATTCAGTCTGAATTTTGTCTATCCTTCTGAAATTTATTATATTTGTAATTCATAATTAAGTATTATTCATGAAGGGCTTACCCCTGGATATTTTATGTTGTCCGGCATGTCATGCTCAGTTAATGCCGGCAAAGATTCATGATTTGCAACCCTCTGATGAATGTTCTTTATCTTGTGTGCACTGCAACAAGTCATTTAAAAATGAAAATAGATTTATTGATTTTTTGGGCGAAGACGATGCAGTTCATTTTAGCAAACGATTTGAGATTTTTCGAATTTTTTACAATAAATTTTACACCCCACTGACAAACATGATGTTTGTCCCCTGCGGAGGAGTTAAGAAAGCACGGCAGGAAGTGATTGGAGCTATCGAAATGTTCCCGGGAGCCAATGTTCTCGAGACAGGAATTGGGCCGGGAGATAATATCCGCATCCTGGACAAATTGTTTCCTGGCTGCTCTTTTTATGGGATAGATATACAAAAGAGAATGCTGAAAAAATGTACCAGAAATCTTTACAAATGCAAGTTGGATGTTTGTTTATATAATGCCACTGCCGAAAAACTACCGTTTAATGACAATAGTTTTGACATCGTATTTCATTTGGGAGCGATAAATCTTTTTAAAGATCAAAAAAGTGCAATTCAGGAAATGATAAGGGTGGCAAAACCTGCAACCAAGATTGTCATTGCTGATGAAACACAAAAAGCTGTTAACCTTTTTAAAATCTTCATCGGGGATCAGCCCAAAGTTGTTCCACCTGTTGATTTGGTACCAGGCGAGATGCAGGAAATTAAACTTTCAACCATTTGGAAAGGTTATGGATACCGGATAGAATTCAGAAAACCCCTTGTGTGATTTAATAGATAAGCATTTCACAAAAAAGTAATTTTTAAAATTTAAAGATGAGCACAAAGCGCACCTGCCTCGAATGCGGCGAAGAATTCAGCGGAAGAATCGACAAAAAATTCTGTTCCGACATGTGCCGCAACGCCTATAACAACAAGCTGAACAGCGACAACACCAACCTCGTCAGGAATATCAACAACATCCTGCGCAAGAACAGGCGGATACTGCAAAGCCTTAACAAAGCCGAAAAAACCAGGGTGCATAAAAAGAAACTGGTGGAAAAAGGTTTCGACTTCAATCATTTTACCAATATTTACCGCACCCAGAAAGGCAGCCAGTATTATTTCTGTTATGAGCAGGGCTACCTGCCCCTCGACAATGATTTTTATTTCCTGGTGATAAATAAACGGGTAAACGAAGAATGAGTCCAATCCAAAAATTATTTAATGTGAAAATTAGCCTGATTCCCGCCCCAAAGCCAGCCTGCGTGCCACATAATGGGGCAGGCAGGGGTGGCTGGTTTTCAGTAACTTCCCTTGGGAATTAAAACACAAAAAGTTGCGAAAATTATCAAATCTGACTTTTTTTTGAGTGGACTCAAGAATAGAAATTTTCTGCACTTTTTTACAAATAAATTACCTTTGCTTTAAATAAAACACTTTTGTCCGAAAACAAGAAAGATATTGCCGAAACCCCGCTGATGAAGCAACACAACGCCATCAAAGCCAAATATCCCGATGCGTTATTGCTGTTTCGTGTGGGTGACTTTTACGAAACTTTCGGTGAAGATGCTATCAAGGCGGCAAACATATTAGGTATTGTACTCACCAAAAGGGCTAATGGCGTAGCCTCTCACATCGAGCTTGCCGGTTTTCCGCACCATGCCCTCGACACCTACCTCCCCAAACTGGTAAAAGCTGGTCTGCGCGTGGCTATATGTGACCAACTTGAAGATCCAAAACTTACAAAGAAAATTGTCAAGCGCGGCATCACCGAAATCGTTACCCCTGGCGTGGCATACAACGACAAGGTGCTGGAACACAAGGAAAATAATTTTTTAGCTGCAATTCACTCCGGCCCGCGAATCACAGGGGTTTCGTTTCTGGATATTTCCACAGGGGAGTTTTATTTGTCCGAAGGCAGCAAAGAATACATCGACAACCTGTTGCAAAGCTTTCATCCCAATGAAGTAGTATTGCAGAAAAATAAACAACGTGAGTTTTCGGAGACCTACGGTGATAAATTTTATACGTCCACCTTTGAAGACTGGGTTTTTACTCCCGATTTTGCCAATAACATCCTCCAAAATCATTTTCAGACCACTTCGCTTAAGGGTTTTGGCGTGGAAGACCTGGAATATGGCATTATTGCAGCCGGTGCGGCATTGCATTATCTGGCAGAAACCCAGCACGACAAAATCAGCCACATCTCAAAAATCAATCGTATCGAAGAAGAACATTTTGTTTGGATTGACAAATTTTCGGTACGCAACCTGGAACTGCTTCATTCTTCAAACGAAAGAGCCCTGACATTGGTTGATGTAACCGACCAGACACTCACCCCCATGGGCAGCCGCATGCTGAAACGATGGATGGTTATGCCCTTAAAGGATAAACAGCTCATAGACGAAAGACTTGATATTGTGGGTTACTTTCTCAAAGAAAGTGTCTTTACGGAAGAACTTCGAAAAAATGTCAAAAACATCGGCGATCTGGAGCGCCTGATCTCAAAGGTGGCTATCGGGAAAATCAACCCCCGCGAGATCATTCAGATAAAAAAAGCTTTGCTGTCCATCGAATCCATAAAAAACAGTTTTGAAAAAACCGCTGATACCGCTTTGCATAAGATAGGGGAACAGCTAAACAGCTGTAAACTTATCCGCGACCGCATCGAACACGATATGCTTCCTGATCCTCCTGCCCTGGCCAACAAAGGAAATGTGATAGCCAGCGGCGTTTCTGACGAACTCGACGAATTACGCACCCTGGCCTATTCCGGTAAAGATTATCTACTACAGATACAACAGCGCGAAAGCGAAAAAACGGGCATTCCCTCGCTGAAAATAGCTTTCAACAACGTGTTTGGCTATTATATCGAGGTGACCAACACCCATAAAAATAAAGTTCCCGCCGAATGGACCCGCAAACAAACCCTTGCCAACTGCGAACGGTATATTACGGAAGAACTGAAAGAATATGAAGACAAAATACTGGGTGCCGAAGAAAAAATCCTTGCATTGGAGGCCAGGCTGTATAACGACCTCATTGTTGCCTTGTTTGATTATATTAAACCCATACAACTCAATGCTTCGTTGATTTCGCGGGTGGATTGTTTGTTGTCTTTTGCCGCGGTGGCATTGCGCAACAATTATGTGCGTCCCGAAATCAACGATTCTTTTGTTATTGACATTAAAAACGGAAGGCACCCTGTTATTGAACAAAACCTGCCGGCAGGCGAAAAATACATTGCTAACGATATTTATCTGGACAATAATCATCAACAGATTATTATCATCACCGGACCCAATATGTCGGGGAAGTCGGCTCTGCTGAGGCAAACCGCATTGATAGTGCTGCTGGCGCAAACAGGATGTTATGTCCCCGCCGATGAGGCTAAAATAGGGTTGGTTGATAAAATCTTCACCCGTGTGGGCGCCTCCGACAATATTTCGTCGGGGGAATCAACGTTTATGGTCGAAATGAACGAAACCGCCAGCATTCTCAACAACATTTCTTCAAGAAGCCTCATATTATTAGACGAAATAGGCCGCGGTACCAGTACCTATGACGGGATATCCATTGCCTGGGCTATTGCCGAATACCTCCACGAAAATCAGGTTTTCAAACCCAAAGTATTGTTCGCCACGCACTACCATGAACTGAATGAAATGGCTAAAACTATGTCCGGCATAAAGAACTTTCATGTCAGTGTAAAAGAGATCAACAATAAAATCATTTTTCTTCGTAAGTTGGCTCAGGGAGGCACAGAACACAGCTTTGGGATACATGTGGCAAAAATGGCCGGCATTCCCCAGGTCGTTATTGACCGTGCCAACGACTTGCTTCATCAACTCGAAAAAGACCACAGCGGCAGTGAACTTGCTCAAAAAGGTAAAAAAACACAAAAAAACACTGAAGATCAATATCAACTCAGCTTTATCCAACTCAATGATCCCTTGCTGGAACAAATAAAAGACGACATCCTGAACACCGACATCAACACACTCACCCCCGTGGAGGCGCTGATGAAACTGAATGAGATAAAGGGGCTGCTTAACCGGAAATGAGGATAATCAGGGCGCGACTTGCAGACCAAAGCTAAATTCAAGTTCTTTCTAATAGTCGCACCCCGCATATGCGTCAACTTAATTTATTTTCTTCTTGCTGATTAAGGACCTGCTTTTCTTTATACGTTTCAAAATATAGGTATCCTTGTCGTGAATAAGC
>Ga0208459_1000541_pt1 | contig 41805 bp, 31 predicted proteins | sample AD_UKC087_MetaG_FD_184433 | JGI IMG/M metagenome (GOLD analysis project Ga0208459, IMG submission 184433) | Active sludge microbial communities of municipal wastewater-treating anaerobic digesters from USA - AD_UKC087_MetaG (SPAdes) (version 2) | ecosystem: Engineered > Bioreactor > Anaerobic >... | reverse complement strand
ACGGTTTTCTTGTCGCCACGCTGGAACCGGCCAGGCACCGCAAAGCACGCCACGGTCTCAGGGTTTCCAGCCGCGCCGCCGCGTTGACGATCGGTATTGCCGCCTTCGTTGGCATGCTGGTGTTCGGTATTGGCGCCGGATACCGGGTGGACTTCTCCGAGGTCTTGAACGTCCGCTCCCTCGCTTGGGGCGACCTGTTCGATCAGGCTTCCGACAGCCGCGTTCAAGGCGCGGTGCTGATCGACCGGATGATGTCCACGGAACCGAACCCGGCGCCTGACGGATTGCTGGCGGCACACCTGATCCTTCCCTACGACATCCAGGCAGCAGTGTCGATGTTCAAACAGGCACAGGAGGCCGCAAAACAGGCGACCGAAACCGCGGCCGAACCAATATCCGAGCCTGCGCCCGAACCAGTTCCCGACCCGGCGGTTCCTGACGGTGTCGCGCCGGATCCGACATCCCAGGTCCGGGACGGCGCCGGTCAGCCATCCCCGGATCAGGCCGCCGCCCCGCAACCCCAGGCGCCCGCCGCGGACTCGATACCGGGTGTCGACGCCCCGCCCCCAGGAAAATGACAATGGACAACGGCAAGGTTTCCGTACAGCAGAACATACAGTTCGACGATCTGAACGCCTTCATGGGTCTGTGCGGCCAGGGTGACGAAAACGTCCGCCGCCTGGAAACGATCCTCGGCATCGTGATCAGAATTCGCGGGAACGTCGTCAGCCTGTACGGCGAGGACAACGAGGTCAAGACCGCCATCCAGGTGCTGCGGCAGCTTTACGAGCTGGTGCGTCAGGGCACCGCCATCGCTCCCGAGGACATGGATCGCTCGACCTCGGTGCTTCAGGCGGACCCCGGCGCCGACCTGGCCGACGTGCTTGCCTCCGGAGTCACCATCGGCGGCATCGGCTCGCCAGTGCGCCCCCGCACTCCGGCACAGAAGGCCTACATCAAGGCGCTTCGCGAGCACGACCTGGTCATTTCGATAGGCCCGGCCGGCACGGGAAAGACCTACCTGGCCATGGCGACCGCCCTGGCCGCCCTTCAGGCGCGCCAGGTCAAATCTATCGTCCTGACGCGACCCGCGGTCGAGGCCGGCGAGCGTCTGGGATTCCTTCCCGGCGACCTCGCGGAAAAGGTGAACCCCTACCTCAGGCCGCTTTACGACGCTCTTTACGACATCATGGACAACGACCGCGGCCAGAAACTGATCGACCGCGGCGTCATCGAGATCGCGCCGCTGGCCTTCATGCGCGGCCGCACCCTGTCGAACTCCTTCATCATCCTCGACGAGGCCCAGAACTGCTCGGTCGACCAGATGAAGATGTTCCTGACCAGGCTTGGCTGTTCGTCCCGCGCCGTCGTCACCGGCGACCTGACGCAGACCGACCTGCCCCCCGGGACCAGGTCCGGCCTCGAGCACGCGGTCGAGGTCCTGGCGAACGTCCCGGGTATCGCGATCTCCCGCTTCACCGACGCGGACGTCATGCGACATCCGCTGGTTCGACGTATCATTCGCGCGTGGGACGCGCCGGAGGCCGACAATGCCCGTACAGATCTATAACAGACAGCGAACCGTCAAATACCGGCCCGAACTCTGGGACGCCGTGTTCCAGAACGCCCTCGCCGCCGTCGGACACCCCGACGACCTGGTCGAGGTCACCTTCGTCTCGAACCGCGGCATCGCGGCGTTGAACCGCCAGTGGCGCGGCAAGACCGGTCCCACCGACTGTCTCTCGTTCCCCGCCCCTGCCGACCTGCCCCCCTTCCCGGGCATGACGGGCCGCCCCCTTGGCGAAGTTGTCATCTCGCTTGAACAGGCCCTCGCCCAGGGTGCGTTGCACGTCCCCGACTCGGACCCTTCTGATGCCCTCTACTCCGAGGTCCTTTTCCTTTTCATCCATTCGCTTCTGCATCTGCTGGGCTATGACCACGAGACCTCTCCCCGCGACGAGGAACTCATGACCCGCGAACAGAACCGCCTCTTCGACCTCGTCAGCGGCTTCGCCTGCACCTGCTAGCCCTCGCCAGCCAGCGCAATCCCGGGCATTCGCTTCGGATTGGCACAGGGGCTTTGATCTGCATCCTGGCTGACTCATCCCCCCATAGTCGAAGCGTTGCGGCCTTGTGGCTTGTAGGGGCGAATGAAAATTCGCCCATCCGGATCGTCCGCACGATCTTTGGACGCAGTTGCGCCCTGTACGGGCGAATTACATTCGCCCTTCGGCGCGTCGGCGGGCAGCGCAATCCTCCGCATTCGCTTCGGATTAGCACACGGATTTCGCTCTGCATCCTGGCTGACTCATCCCCCCATAGTCGAAGCGTTGCGGCCTTGTGGCTTGTAGGGGCGAATGAAATTTGACGCCTCGGGCATGGTGTGGATTACCCCGTTTGGATCTGTTCCCCAAAAAAACAGTTGCAGCATGTGTCGAATCTGAAGATGTCAGGACTGTGGACTACCGGGCGAAATCGACGGCGCGGGTCTCGCGGATGACGCAGACCTTGACCTGGCCTGGGTAGGAAAGCTGTTCCTCGATCTTGCGGGCGATGTCGCGGGCAAGGATGGTCGCGCCGTCGTCGTCCACGCGCTCGTTCTCGACGATGACGCGGACTTCGCGGCCTGCCTGGATCGCGTACGAACGGTTGACGCCCTGGAACGAGTTCGAGATCTCTTCAAGGTCGGTCAGGCGCTTCAGGTAGTTCTCGAGGCTTTCGCGACGTGCGCCCGGACGCGAGCCGGACACGGCGTCGGCCGCGGCCACGATGTGCGCCAGCAGGGTCAACGGCTTCTCTTCCGTGTGGTGCGAGGCTATCGCGTGCACGACCTCGGCGCTCTCGCCGAACTTGCGCGCGAAGTTGGCGCCGACGATCGCGTGCGGTCCCTCGACCTCGTGGTCAATCGCCTTGCCGATGTCGTGAAGCAGTCCGGCCCTTCGCGCCTGCTTGACCGGAACGCCAAGCTCGGCCGCCATCAGACCGGCCAGACCGCCCACCTCAAGCGAGTGCTGCAGCACGTTCTGGCCATAGCTGGTGCGGTACTTCATGCGACCGATCAGCTTCACCAGTTCCGGATGCATCGTTCCCAGCGCCAACTGGTACAGGGCGTCCTCGCCGGTCTCCTTGATATTCTGCTCGACCTCGCGGGCCGTCTTCTCGACGATCTCCTCGATTCGCGCCGGATGAATACGGCCATCCGAAACCAGCTTTTCCAGGGACAGACGCGCAATCTCGCGCCTGACCGGGTTGAAACCGGACACGATGACCGTATCCGGCGAGTCGTCGATGATCACGTCGATACCGGTGGCGGACTCGAACGCGCGGATGTTGCGTCCCTCGCGACCGATAATCCGGCCCTTCATCTCCTCGCTGGGGAGTTGAACGACGGAAACCGTGCGCTCGTTCGCGAATTCCGCGGCGTACCGCATCATCGCCACGCCGACGATCTTCTTCGCGCGCTTCTCGGCCTCTTCGCGGGCCTCCTCCTCGATCATCTTTATCTGCTTGGCCGCCGTCAGCTTCACGTCTTCCATCAGGCGTTCGGTCAGCATCCTGCGGGCTTCTTCCTGGCTCAGTCCGGCCACCGACTCAAGAACGTTCTTCGCCTCGATCGTCAGCCTCTCCTGCTCGGCCATCCTGGCCTTCAGGTCCGCCTCGCGGGTTCCCAGATCCCTTTCCCTGCCGGTCAACTCGCTCTCGCGCGCGACCAGGGTGTCCATCTTGCGGTCAACAGTCTCCTCGCGCTTGGCAAGCCTTTCTTCCTTGCGATCCGCCTCGCCCTTCGCCTTGCTCAGTTCCTTCTCAAGAGTCTTTATCTTGATGTCCGCGTTCTTGACCTGATTCCTGGCCTGGGTCAGCTTCGCCTCGAACCTCGCCTCGGCATCCCTCGCCTCGGCCTCACGGGTCTCCTTCTCCCTCGAAATCCTCGACTTGACGGTGACGCGCGCCAGGATGAACGCGACGCCAACGCCGACCACGAGCCCAGCTATGGCTCCTATCAGGTATTCCATGACTCGACCTCCCGGGACGCGCGTCGCGACAATACGACCACGCCCCAGCCGTCAGGGGGACGGCCAATAAGATTTAACTCCTGGCTTTTATTGATGGATTCCTGCCGGAATCCGGATGGGATGAGGGGATCCGGTCGATCAGCGTATTGCGCCCGCGCAACCGCGCACCCCGGTTATCGAAAAACAAGGGGCGCTATCTCGAACCCAAATCATTTCGCGGGTCAATCCCGCGCAATACGATTAACAGACCCGAAAAATATATTCTCATCCCTCGCCAGGAGGGTTGTCCCCGGAACCAGGAACCGCCGCCGCGCGACCGGAAGATTCATCCAGCATGCCCAGCAGCAGGTTCGACTTCGATCGGATGCTTTCCCGGAGATCGGTCAGATGTCGCCTTTCATTGAAAAGATCCTCGGCCATCCCGAGAAGCGCGAGAAGCGCGATTCTGTGGGAAGGCAGATTCGGAGCAACGCCCGCTACGGCGTCGATCCGCTGATTGGCAAAGGCGACGATATTGTTAAGGGCGGCCTCGTCAAGGTCCGATTTCAGCATGAAACGCTGACCTTGCAGAGTAACCTCGACTACCCTTTTTTCCACCGGAACCTCCCGGTACATCAGTTAGAAAGTTTAGGCATTTAACGCCCGATGTCAATTTCACGTTGACAAATATGAACAGAAGATCACAGTGCGGGTCAAACCAGTGACAGGCAGAATTCACGCAGCCCCGGGACATCCGCGAGACGCTCGATCGGCACCGGGCACCGCCACGACCAGTTGTGGGCACCGACCGTGCCGGGAAGGTTGATTCGGTGGATGGCCGGTTCGCCGGGCAACACTCCGAAAGGATGCAGGATGTCCTGAAGCGCCAGCACGACAAACGCGGAAAATGCGCCACCAAACCACCTGATCAGCGCCCTGCCCGCGTCGCCGTCCAGACAGGCCGGCGCAGGTTGCCCTGGACCGACCAACGCCCACAACTCATCGCGTTCCGACTGGTCGGTCGTCAGCCACCAGTCCGCAACGATCTCGCAGTCGTGGGTCGACAGCGTTGCCACCGAGAACGGCTCGTAGTTGGACAGTTCGATGAATCGGCGGTCGGTCTCCCAACGTTTTTCCCAGCGCTGCACCTTCAGGCCGCAAATCCCCATCTGACGCAGGGTCGAGCGGCAGATGTGCGGGATCGTGCCCAGGTCCTCGGCCAGCGGAAGCATGTCGGTCGATTCCAGCATCATGTCCAGGATCTTCCGGCCATGCGTGCCCCAGACCGCCTTGTCCCACGGCTCGAACCAGCCCTCGCGACCGTTTTGCGCATCCCGGTGGACCGTCCAGATGCGGAAGAACCCGACAACATGGTCGATCCGGTAGCAGTCGAAATACCTGGCAGCCGTACGCAGCCGACGGCGCCACCAGCCGTAACCGTCGGACTCGATCGCGGGCCAGTCGTAGGTCGGGAATCCCCAGGTCTGTCCGTCGCTGGAGTACATGTCGGGCGGCGCTCCGGCCGCGAACTCCATCCTGAACATCCAGCGGTGCGCCCACACATCGGCGCTGTCGCGGGCGACCAGAATCGGAATGTCGCCTTCCAGCAGGACGCCGCGCTGTCCGGCGTGGTCGTGCGCCGCCTTCATCTGGCGGTCCGCCTCGTACTGGCAGAACAGGTGAAAGCGCGCCTCGGGCCCGCGTCCGAAGCGTTCAACGGCCTGGTCCGGCGCCAGGTTGCCCTGCCCATCCGGCCAGTTCTCCCACGACGCCTGACCGTTCGCGTCCTTCAAAACCTTGTACGCCGCGTAAATCGGCGCCCAGTCGTTTGATCGGCAGAATTCGTCGATTGCCGCCTCGATCGGGCCGCGGGCCATCCGTTCCCACGCCATGCGCAGCAGTTCCAGACGGGCCCGCCTGACCGCCGGGTTGTCGATGCGCTGGGCCCCGGCGAATCGTTCCCTGGTGGCGCGCAGGGCATCGTCCCAGTCCCGACCGGTGACGCCGATCAGATCCGGCGCAATGAATGCCGGGTCCAGGGCAAACGCAGACACCGCCGAGTAAGGCACCCCATCCAGCCCCGCGTCGTTCAGCGGTAGAAGCTGCAACAGCCCGAATCCGTTGTCCGCGCAGAAATCGACCATCCCGTGAAGGTCGGCGAAGTCACCCATGCCGACCTGACGGTCCGACTTCAGCGAGAACAGCGGAACGCACACGCCGAACGTCTTTTTTCCGCCGGTGGTCGCCGCCCAGTGCCTCGCAGCCGCGCATGTCGCGAACGCACCACGCCCCGCGTCGTTTTCCGACATTCTTCCGCCTCCGCGTCAGTTCAGGTCGCCGGCCGGAGCGTTTTCCGGTGCGGGATGCTCGATGATCGGACCGAACTTGGATTCGTACTTCGCGACGTTGTCGATCAGGGCGCGAATCACGCGTTTCATGTGCCCCGGGGTCGTCACGATTCGCGCGTTGACGGTTCCCTGTGTCGGAGAAATGAACATGAAGTCCATCGTGAACTCCTCGCGGCTGTGGCTGACCACCAGATTGTTCGCGTACGCGCCAGCCGCGATTTCGTCACTGATCTTGATGGGGATGTTCTTCTGGGCCATCTGGTCACCTCCGGCGCCCGTCATTGGACGCGTCGTCCATCACTAAAGGATATAACGGGCCTCGTCATCGGACTCGCAGATGCGATCCAGACGAGCCGATACATAGTCCGCCGTCACGGGCACGGTCTGCCCACCTATGTCGGGGGCGTGGAACGACACCTCTTCAAGGACCTTTTCAAGGACGGTGTGCAGTCGCCTGGCCCCGATGTTTTCAAGCCTGTCGTTCAGTCTCGCCGCCACCTCGGCGATACGGTCGATCCCGTCGGGCAGGAAGTCCAGCGTGACGTCCTCGGCCGCCATCAAGGCGATGTACTGCCGAATCAACGAGTTATCGGGCTCGACAAGAATTCGGCGGAAGTCCTCGACCGTCAGTGAATCCAGTTCGACGCGAATCGGGAACCGTCCCTGCAGTTCCGGAATCAGGTCGGACACCTTCGCGACGTGGAACGCGCCGGCGCCGATAAACAGGATGTGGTCGGTCCGAACCAGGCCATACTTGGTCGAAACCTGGGTTCCCTCGACGATCGGCAGGATGTCGCGCTGGACGCCCTCGCGCGAGACATCGGGTCCGGACCCGGTCGAATTGCGCCCGGCGATCTTGTCCATCTCGTCAATGAACACTATCCCCGCGTGCTCGACCAGCTCGACCGTGGCGTTCTTGACCTTTTCAGGGTCGACAAGCTGCTCGCGCTCGGCTTCGTCGATCAACCTGATCGCGTCCGACACGGTGACCACGCGCTCCTTCGTCTTGTGCGGCATGAAGTTCCCGAGCATCTCCTGGACCTGATTGCCCAGGTCTTCAAGCCCAGCTCCTGAGAATATGGACACGCCCGGCAGTTCCGGTTTCGCCTGCTCGATCTTGACGGTCATCGCCATCGTCGCTGGTTCGCGGGCGCGGATGGCCGCCAGCACGGTCGCGCGATCCAGCGGCGCGTGGGTCGGCGCCTGCCTGACCAGCAGATCCGCCAGCTTCTCGTCGGTCCTGCGCGCCGCGTCGGCCGCCACCCTTTCGCTTTCGGACGCTCGGACCATCTTGGCTGCGACCTCGGCAAGATCGCGGATCATGCTCTCGACATCGCGGCCGACGTATCCGACTTCGGTGTACTTCGACGCCTCGACCTTCAGAAACGGCGCACCGCACAGCTTGGCCAGCCTGCGTGCTATCTCGGTCTTGCCTACACCGGTAGGACCGATCATCAGGATATTCTTAGGCGTTATGTCGTCCCTGAGTGGCTGCTCGACCTGCATCCGCCGCCAGCGGTTGCGCAGCGCGATAGCCACCATCCGCTTCGCGTCTGCCTGACCGATGATGTACCTGTCCAGCTCGGCAACCACCTGCCTGGGTGTCATCTCACGTTCGAACCGGGCAAACCCAGCCTTCATTTCAACTCCTCGACCGTAATGGACGTGTTCGTGTAGATGCATATCCCGGCCGCGACCTCCATGGCCGCGCGGGCAATCTCGGCCGCGGGCAGTTCGGTCCGCGACGCAAGCGCCCTGGCCGCTGCCAGCGCGTATGGCCCGCCCGAACCGATCGCGACGATCCCGTCCTCGGGCTCGACCACATCGCCGTTACCCGTCAAAAGGAACGTACGCTCGGCATCGGCAACGATCAGCAGCGCGTCAAGCTTCCGCAGAGCGCGATCCATCCGCCAGTCCTTGGCCAGCTCCAGCGCGGCCCTGGCAAGGTTGTTGTTGTAATCCTTCAGTTTCGCCTCGAACCGCTCGAACAGCGTGAAAGCGTCCGCAGTGGACCCGGCGAAACCGACCAGCACCCGCCCGTTGGCCGCGCGCCTGACCTTGACCGCGCTGGATTTCAGCACGGTATTGCCATAAGTCACCTGGCCATCGCCAGCCATCACGACCGCGTCGCCCTTCCTGACGCAAATCACGGTAGTCCCGCGAATCCCCGACTGTTCTTCCATCGGATCCTCCTAGTTCCCGGTCTTCCTGGCCCTCGGATGACTGCGGTCGTAGACCTCCTGCAACCGGGCCAAGGTCACGTGCGTGTACTTCTGCGTGGTCGACAGCCGCGAGTGCCCGAGCAGCTCCTGGATGTCACGCAGATCCGCGCCGCCATCGAGCAGGTGCGTCGCGAACGAATGTCTCAGCATGTGCGGATGCACGTGACGCATCAGCGCGACCTTGTCCACCGCCTTATCAATCATCCTCGCCACGCCGCGGACAGACAATCTTTGGCCGAAACGATTCAGAAACAAGGCCCTGTCATCAACAATTCCGGACTTTTTGCAGGGTACCCGTCCACGCTCGGCCAGATACAGCCGCAGGGCGGCGATCGCCTTGCTTCCGATCGGCACCACGCGATCCTTGCCACCCTTGCCGGTCACCCGCACCTCGGCGTTACGCATGTCCACGTCAAGAATGTCCAGGCTGACCAATTCCGAAACGCGCAGTCCGCCCGCGTACATCAATTCCAGGATCGCCCTATCACGCCGCTCGGCCGGCAAGTCGCCCTCGATGCCGTCGATCAGCGTGAACGTCTGGTCCACCGGCAGGAATTCCGGCAGCGTTATTGCTGTCTTGAGCGCGCGAACTGCTCCAAACGGGTTCACGTCAACGATTCCGTTCTTCTTCCAGAACTTGTACATCCCTCGCAGGGCGGCCAGCTTGCGATTGGTCGTGGTCTCGACGTTGCCGAAACGCACGACGCGGAACCATTCGGCCACCAGTTCCTTGCCCGAATGGAACGGATCCAGCCCGGCTTCGGCCACGATCCGCAGGTATTCCTGAATATCCGACCGGTAGGCGTCGATGGTGTGAGGCGATGCCGACTTGATCACCGCCATGTGCGTCAGAAACCGATCCGCGGCCTCGTCAGCCCTTGCGTCCGCAGTTCCCTCGTCCGGCCTGTCAACCGCCTCGTCCACCATCCCGCACCCCCGAATCGCCCAGGCATCGCCATTATACCCCCTGCCCCCAGCCGGACGACGAATGTAATTCCGCACCACAGTGGCGGCATGGCTTGGCTGTTTTCAGTTGCCCCGAAATGAAGTATTGGAAACGAAACCCGGTCTGAACAGGTTGTAGTGCTCTGGAAGTCAGGCTTGCTGAACCTGGTGGGACTCGGTCCTGACGGTGACGCGTCCGATCAGAATCTTGACGGTTCCTTTGGAATCTAGCTCGGACACGACACCGACGCGTCCCGCGAACGGTCCGGCAGTGACCTTCACACGCGATCCCTTCGTGAAATCGACGACATGTCCGTCGTTCATCACGACTGCCTGCGCGTGGCCCGCCGACGGGGCGGCCGACGATGTCCCGAGATAGTTGGACGTCGGCTTCCACGCGCAGAATTTCCACATGTCCAGCAGTCCCGCTATCTGATCCGCGGCCAGGTCGGCAAAGGACGCCTGTCGCACAACCGGATCGTCGGCCTTGTATGAAAAACCAACGAAGAACGTGAACTGCTCGTTCATCACGGCTTCTTCAAGAACCGGAATCATCGACTCGTCGAACTTCGACGCCGGGATCAACTTGTCCGGCGCGACTCTGACGACCGCCTCGCGCGACATCAGATGAAGCATGCGGACCAGCCGTGCCGTCTCTTCGTCACGCTCGCGACAACGATTCAGCAGGTTCATCACATCCAGCCAGGCGCGCGAGTGAATCATCAGCCCGACATCGATCCTGTCCTGCCGCACCAGCACGCCCAGGAACCCGTGACGGTGATACTCGCCAGAATCGGAAAGCTGTTCCGGCAGGCCGACCTTGCGGTCAAGCACCGGCGCCACCGCCTTCTTCTGTTCCTCGGTTCGCGAGAAGTAAAGCGCCATCTCGGACACGCGCCGACCGTTGAACACGGAGGGGATGTGCGGCGAGACCGCGCGGGCAAAAACGACATCCGAGGCCGCCAGCCGGCTCTCGACCCGATCGCCCAGCCGGTTCAGCAGTTCGGCGACCTTCATGCGTTCGATATTGAACATGTTCGACGACCACTTCCGCTCCTCGAAAGCGGCGAAAACGGAATCATCGAACCCTTTGAAGCTGTCGACCGAAAACACCTGCCACCCCGCAAACCGCCAAAAGCGCACCCTGACCGCAGCCGGACCTACAGGACGCGCGAGCCGAGAGTCTACTCGAACCGTCCCCTCTTGTGTAGGGGCGAATGACAATTCGCCCTTTCCGGACGGCGAATGTGATTCGCCGCTACACGGACAGGGAACAGAATGGGCGTGCGGCCCGGTGGGCCGGCCGCGGTGTGGGTGTGGGGCGTTGGTCCCACGGCCAAGGCCGTGGGCTGTGGATGTGCGGCCCGCCATGCGGCGGGCCTGGAAACAGGTACGGGTTCAGGATCAGAATCGGATTCCGGCGTAGGGGCGAATGACAATTCGCCCTTTCCGAGGCCGGCCCAAAAGGGCCGCCCGTTCATGCTTAGCCCAGGCACGAGGCTGGCGCCGAAGGCGACGCCGAGGCCCTGGGATCATTGCGCCCGTCCCTCCCCCGACGGCGAATGTGATTCGCCGCTACACGGACAGGGACCAGAATGGGCGTGCGGCCCGTCGGGCCGGCCGCGGTGTGGGTGTGGGGCGTTGATCCCACGGCCAGGGCCGTGGGCTGTGGATGTGCGGCCCGCCATGCGGCGGGCCTCGAAACAGGTACCGGAACAGGATCAGGAACGGTTTCCGGCGTAGAGGACAGGGGCAGGGACCTACGACGTTGGGAAGGCCTTCGACCAGACAGCCTCGACCAGGCCGCCACCGGGGACGCACAGCCTGGAGATGGCCGCGATATCGGGGGCCGGGGGACGATCGCGGTCGAGAGGCTCGACAACCTTCCTGATGACCGCAAGACCGGTCATCACCGGAACCGACGCCGGGGCGACCGCCGTTCTGATGTCCAACGCGGCCGACGCGGCCAGCAACTCGACCGCCAGCACGTCGCGTGTGTTCCTGACCACCGACGCCGCCTTCAAGGCTGCCGTCATACCCATGCTGACGTGGTCCTCGCGGTTCGCGGACGTCGGGATGGAATCGACCGAGGCCGGATGCGCCAGGATCTTGTTCTCACTGACCAGCGACGCCGCCGCGACCTGGGCAATCATCAAACCCGAGCACAGTCCCGAGTCCGGGGCCAGGAACGCCGGCAATCCGTAGGACAGTTTGGGGTTCAACAGATGTTCCACGCGCCGATCCGATATCGACCCCAGCTCGGCCACCGCGATCGCCAGCAGATCCAGCGCGATCGCCACAGGTTCGCCGTGAAAATTGCCGCCCGACACGATATCGCCGTCTTCGAAAACCAGCGGATTGTCGGTCGCGCTGTTGATCTCAATCTCAATCACGCGCTTGACGTGTTCCAACGAGTCCCTGACCGCGCCGTGCACCTGCGGCATGCACCTGAACGAGTACGGATCCTGAACACGCCCGCAATCGACGTGCGTATTGCGCAACGCGCTGCCAGCCAGCAACGCTCGCAGCACCCTGCCCGACTCGATCTGCCCTGGATGCGGCCGCGCGCCGACAACACGGGCGTCGAACGCGTCCGGCGACCCCATAAGCGCTTCCAGCGACATAGCACCCGCGGTCTCGGCGGTCTTCAGCAGATGAATCGCGTCATACAGGGCCAGCAGCCCGACCGCGGTCAGGACCTGCGTGCCGTTGACCAGCGCCAGGCCTTCCTTTGCCTGCAACTCGACGGGGCGCAACCCAGCCGCTTCGAGAGCGCGCGCAGACGGCATCACCACGCCCTTGTACTCGCAATCGCCCTCGCCGATCATCGCCAGCGCGATGTGTGCCAGGGGCGCCAGGTCGCCGGAAGCCCCGACCGACCCGCGACTGGGCACCACCGGGTGCACCGCGCGATTCAGCATCTCGGCCAGGAGAACGGCCGGTTCAACCCTGATCCCGGCATTGCCGGTCGACAGGACCGCCACACGCAGACACATCGCAGCCCTGACCGCGTCCGTTGGCATCGGGTCGCCAACTCCGCTGGCATGCGAACGAATCAGGTTGACCTGCAGCTTCGAAAGGTCGGCCGGGCCGATCGACACCTCGGCCAGCGCGCCGAACCCGGTATTGATTCCATAGTGCGCCTTTCCATCACCCAGACGCCCCTCGACAACGGCCCTGCCCCTTCTGATGCGCTCGGCGCCCTGGCTGGACAACTCGACCGCCACACGATCCCTGGCCACCGCCACAACGTCCTCAATCGTCAACGGACGACTACCGATACTGACCACTTCCATCATGAACCTCGCTCCCGAACAATCGACATTCAGAACGGTCCGGCATCCTTCGCCAACCGACCGGCCGCATTCTACCCCAAACCGCCCTTTTCAACATGAGCACAGACATCAAGGTATTCCATCCGGTTTCTCCGTGCCCGGCATGGTTCGGTCACGGATTGACAACCAGCCAATCTGTGACAATCTTGCGAATCGACTTTGCCTGGGAGAGCCAGATGTCAGAAGAAACGAAACTCGACGAAAAGCAGGAAGCGATTCTGAACGCGGAAGAACACCGGATCAACATTGATCGTGTCATCGGCGCCATCCGTCCGGCGCTGCAGCGCGACGGCGGCGATTGCGAGGTCGTCGATGTATCGCCCGATGGAAAGGTCGTCTACATGCGCCTGCGCGGTGCGTGTTCGCACTGCCCGTCGGCCGTTTACACCTTGAAGTTTGGAATCGAAGCGACCCTTTGCGAGATGGTTCCCGGCGTTGAACGCGTCGAACAGGTCATGTAGCCGCGGTCGATATCCGAAGTTTAAGTCCAGCCGGGACATCATTGACGAAGTGCATCACGGGCCCTGACAGCGTAGTCCGACAGCAGTCCGGTAAGCCAGATCCAGTATCCTGGTTCTTCCAGCGCAGCGACATCACCACCCGCCAGAAATCGACGCATCTCAGACTGAAAGTCACGGATGGCCCGCCCCACACCGAGATCGGACAAGCGCTCTTCATATGCGGACAGGAATGCCGCATCGTTCCATCCGTGATCGGAGAGCTTCAGTCTCAGCAGGTCCATGCGCGGGGAAACACCACATCGGTGCAACCATCCGATGTCCCAGATGTCACGCTGTTTGACGCGACCACGGCGAACCGCGAAGGCCACCAGCTTATCGACAAAAATCTCCTGACGACTTTCGGCCCTAATAATCAGGCCGGAAGTACCCATGTCCACTCCATATGGGTTGATTAGCATTTGTGGAGTCGGCTCGCGGGCGGGGATCGCACAGATATCGATATTGATCCTCTGCGCCGGGATGTCCGGACGATCGGGACGCGTCTGAATCCTGATCCGCCATGTGTCGGTGTTCCCGCTGTCACGAACAGGGTCACCGACGCTCACGACAACACCGTACTTTCGGGTCAGTCCGTCGGAAAGGGATTTCGACAACCCCTGCATTCCCGTTCGGTCAAAACCTGCACCACCGGCGAAATCCAAGTCCTCACTGCACCTGACGGAGCCGTGACACAGGCGCAGACAGGTTCCACCCATGAACACCAGCCCATCAAGAAAACCGTTTTCAGACATTATCCGCAGGATGTCATGGTGGATTAGTTCCTTTTCCACAACGGTCCGTAGGGACGTAAGGTCAGGCCGATTCTTCAGTGCCTGGTCCACAACGATGTCAAGCAGGCTCATTTACGACACTCCAGTCAATCAGGTCCAGGCTTCGGCGTGTCCGTCGCATGTCACCAAGCGCAAGGCTCACATCGGCGCGAAGCATCCCATATCGTCGGTCGTGAATCAGGTGTTCCGAAATTTGATGTGGCTCACGGCTGGTATGAACGAACTCGATGGTACCGCGTCCACCGCAGGAAATGGTTCCGCCTCGACCGGACGTCATCACCGATATCCATTGCTGTGGAATCTGGGATATCACCCCGGCTTCGGAAAGGACCGTCTCCAGCGATACGTAGTTGAAATCGCCGGCGCGCAATCTGGCCGCAGCCCTGAACAGCAACAGTCCATCCGGCCTCTCGGCCGGTTCGTACAAATACAGACCGCGACACAGACGCACCAACCCGCCATCCCGGGGCGCCCTGCTTAACAAGGCGCGCCACGACTGATCGCTGATGTCGGGGACCAGGGCTCGCATGTCGGACGGCGTGAACAGACAGCGTTCAGGTGTCGCCAGCCGCGCCAAACCCTGCATCAGCCTGAGAATCGGTTGCATGAAAGGCCAATCTCTCAACACAAAGTTACATAAAGTGTAACTAATTGTTTGAAGGCTGGCAAGCAGAGCGACTCTTTCCCGTTTTCGCAGGTCATTTTGGCAAGCCCCGGCCTAAGCGAAAATACCGAAGGGATACGCGGCAATCAGGGCCGGGGTTCAAATATTTGTTGACAGGAAGCGCGTCTGCCCTTAAATTCTCCCTGCTTTTGCCCGGGGCGAATAGCTCAGTCGGGAGAGCATCGGTTTTACACGCCGAGGGTCACAGGTTCGAACCCTGTTTCGCCCACTGTCCCGACCCGTTTTGAAAATCTGGGGTGGTAGTTAAGTCGGTTATAACGCCGGCCTGTCAAGCCGGAGGCCGCGGGTTCGAGTCCCGTCCACCCCGCCAATAAAAGCCCGGATTCGTCCGGGCTTTTTTTTATTCCGACACCCTCGGTTTCGCATTAACCTTGTCAGGTCCGAAACGGTTGCGGCAATGGTCAGAACAGGTCTTGTCCGTCTGCTGTCCGAACGTCTCGACGCGATACGCGGCGCGCGGATCGGATTGATGTGCCACGGCGCGTCGGTCGATTCAGACCTGCGGTACGCGTTCGACCTGCTTCGGTCGGCCCACGTCGACATCAGGTTCATCCTGGCGCCCGAGCACGGGATCTTCGGAGAGATCCCTTACATGGAACGCGTCGACGACTTCCGCCTGCAGCCTGCCGACATCCCGGTGGTCAGCCTGTACAAGGACACGGCGGATCATCTTCGGCCGCCACCGGGACTGCTCGAATCGATCGACGTGCTGATCTGTGACGTGCAGGATGTCGGGTCGCGATACTACACGTACGTCGCGACCATGGCGATGCTGATGGATGCCTGCCACGGCACGTCGATCAGGTTCATCGTGCTGGATCGTCCGAACCCGATCGGCCTTTCCGTTGTCGAGGGAAACATCTGCGGCCCGGACGTGCGTTCATTCGTCAGCTATATAGGTCTGCCGTCGCGCCACGCGCTGACCGCCGCCGAGATCGCCTCATACTACCGGGATTGCGCCGGGCTGGATCTGGATCTGGAACTGGTGCCATGCGACGGCCTCGATCGTGAAATGACCTGGTGCGAAACCGGTCTGCCCTTCGTGCCGCCCTCGCCGAACATCCCGGATGCCTCGACCGCTCTGGTCTACACCGGGATGTGTCTGCTGGAAGGCACCAACATGTCCGAGGGGCGCGGCACGGCTTTTCCCTTCCTTTTCGCCGGCGCGCCGTGGATCACGGATCCCTGGCAATTCGCAGACATGCTTGCCGCCGCCCACCTGCCAGGTGTCCTGTTCAGACCGGTGCGCTTCACACCGCGCTTCGACAAGCACGCGAACGTGTCGTGCGGTGGAGTGCATCTGGTCGTGTCGGACCCGCGCCGCTTCAATTCACTGCTGACTGGCATGACCATCGTGGCCACGGCGGCCACCGCCTGCCCGGATCAATTCGCGCTTCGCACCGACGCTTACGAGTTCATCCGGGACATCCCGGCGCTTGACCTGCTGCTGGGTGACCGGTGTTCCGGCGAAGCGCTTTTGCGGGGCGTTCCTCCGCGCGATATCCTGGCAGGAATGGAATCCGGACTGAGAGACTGGAACTCCGCCATCGCGCCGCATCTGCTGTACACCGCCAGCCATGGGGGTGCTCGATGAACGTCGCATTTTTCGGTGGCAGCTTCGACCCGCCCCACCTCAGCCATTCCCAGGTCGTTCGCTGGCTTGCCGGGTCGGGCGAGTTCGACCTGGTGCTGGTGGTTCCGTGTTTTTCGCACGCCTTCGACAAGGGCATGGCGCCTTTCGCGGACCGTGTGGCCATGTGCGGGCTGGCTTTTGGCGATATCGACCCCCGGGTACGGATCAGCCAGATCGAGTCGGAACTGCCGGCACCGTCCTTCACAGTTGACACACTCGCTGCCCTGCAGGAACGCAATCCCGACTGGCGGATGAGACTGGTTGCCGGATCGGATATCCCGCTTGAGACCGACCGCTGGAAGGACTTCGACCGGGTCGCCAGGCTGGCGCCGCCTATCTTCGTAAACCGTGGAATCGCCGACGTGCCGGACGCGCCCGTTTTCCCCAGGGTCTCGTCAACCACGGTGCGCCGACGACTGGCGGCCGGCCTGGGCTGCGGCGATCTGGTTGTGCCCGCGATAGACGATTTCATCCGGGATCACGGTCTGTACGGTCGGGGTGCGGCAACGAAACCCGGCATCGTCGTCTGCGGATGCGGCAGGGTCGGCACCCCCCTCGCCTGCTCACTCGCGGCAGCCGGTTGGCCCGTCACGGTTGTTGATCACCCCGGCATTCTGGCGAACCGCGAACTACCCGAATCGATTGTCAGACGCACGGACGTCGCTGACGCGGTGCCGCCCGGTTCAGCGGTCTGGTTCATCTGCACCGGCGATGACCAGGTTTCGGCGGCGATCGCCGCGATCGACAAGGTTGCCGATCCCCTGCTGGACCGGTGTGTGGTCACGTCGGCATCCGTGCCTCTGGAAAACGTGGCCAGAAACATGGACGTATGCCGCGCGCATCCGCTGCGTGCATTCGGGCCGGTTGACGGCATGAAGGGAGTTGCTTCGGGACAGGTCTTCGCCCTGTCGGGAGCGAACGCCGACATTCACGCGATTCTTGAATCGATCGGCGCCAGATCGTTCGATCTTGACCCGGCCGACGCGGCCACCTACCACGCTGCCGCCATCCTTGCATCCAACCTTCCCGGCGCGCTCGCCTGGCAGGCGACGAAGATGTTCGCGGACTGCAACGTCCCAGATCCGTGGCAGGCGACGCTGTCACTGATGGATTCGATGATTGGCAATCTGAAGGTCGGTGGGCCGCTGGCGCTTTCCGGTCCGGCGGCGCGTGGCGACAGAGCCGCGGTTTCACGCATCCAGGCGGCAATCGAGCAGGCGGATCCATGTTTCGCCAGGGTCTACGAAATCCTCTCGGCCGTGATATCGGACGAGATGTTCAAACAACGGCCGGACGACAAACCGGCGGGAGAAAACAATGAACGAATCAAAAGATGACGGGACGGAAAGGCTCGACGAACAAAGCGGCAGTACACCGGATGAACCGGAAACGGACGAGGCGCTCGAAGGCATCGACGGGGACGACGACTCGAACGAGCTTCCCGAGGAACTGCGTGACGTCGCCGACGAGATACTGAAAGACGACGACGAACCGATCACCGAACCGCCGCCCCGACGCATCGCGTTCGGCGAGGTCGTGTCCAAACGCCATCCGATCCTGATCGCACTGGTCATGATCTTCGCGTTGTTCCTGGCCGTCGCTCCTCTGCTGTTCCGTTACGAGCGCAACGCGCTGCACGAAGCGGTTTCGGTCTACACCGAGATCTGCGAGGCGCGCGCTTCCGGACGCATCACCGACGACTGGCTCAAGGGCAAGGTCGGGCCCAGGCTGGGGTCGATGGACTCCACCGACCGCGCCGCCTTCATCCAGAACATGGAGTGCCTGAATCCGTCCGAATACAGTTTCGAGTTGCGCGCCGTTGAAGGCCGCGCGCTTGGAAAGAACCGCGCGTACGTCCTGTCGGTATTCAAGGGGCCCGATGTCAAGAAGGCTGAAAAGGCCGGAGCCCACGTTTCGAACCACTACTTCCCGATGATCGAAAACAGACTGGTACTGGACGTGATGCCCACCGCCCACGATTAGAATTCGCGGAATCAGGTATCCGGCGTAGGGGCGAATGACAATTCGCCCTTTCCGGACGGCGAATGTAATTCTAAACGGCGAATGTAATTCGCCGCTACACGGACGGACCGTTTGCGGATAATGGGCACCAATTCCCAGGGCTGGCGCCATGGGCTCTGCATGGACGGGCCTTGCTACGCTCGGGCCTATATCGTGGGGGATACCGGGATCCCACGGCTGGCGCCGTGGGCTCTGTATGGGAGACCCCTCGACGAGCGAGGGGCCTCGGAACCGCCTCCGCGTAGGGGCGAATCACATTCGCCCTTCTGCGGCAGGGTCAGGGACAGCGGCAGGGCCAGGGTCAGGATCAGGGACGGGGTCAGGATCCGGAGGCCGGCCCGCAGGGACGGCCGTTCATACGTGGGGGCGAATCACATTCGCCCTTCAGGCACGAGGCCGGCGCCGCAGGCCCTGCCGAGGCCCTGGGCACATCAATTCAATCTCTGCTGATTACGGAAATGAATCTGGGGACGTGACGGAGAGGACTACTTGAAGGTGTCTTCCTTGGCGGTGTCCAGCATCGGCTCGATGAAAGACTTCTTCAGGCGCAGCAGACGGTCGAACTTGACCTTGGCGCGCGCGTCGGTGAACAGCGTGGTCGGCTTCTTGATATCGCCGTCGATAAGCTGATCAGAGAAGTCGTAGAACTTCGACTTGACCGGTCCTTCCGCAAGCGCGGCAGCCGGCACGCCGGCCATCATCACAACCGCGACCATCGCGAATACAAACTTCTTCATCCTGGTTCCCTCCAGCGAGGCAATTTATCCTAACGGTCAAACATCAACAAATCAACTACTCGACCACCGGAGCCGCTTCAGGCGCCGCCTCAGGTGCGGGCTCTTCAGCCGCCGGAGCGGGTTCTGCCGCCGGTGCCGGTTCTTCAACCGCCGGAGCAGGCTCAGCCGCCGGTGCCGGTTCTTCAACCGCCGGAGCAGGCTCAGCCACCGGTGCCGGTTCTTCAGCCGCCGGTGCCGGTTCTTCAGCCGCCGGTGCGGGTTCAGCCGCCGGAGCGGGTTCAGCCGCCGGTGCCGCTTCTTCAACCGCCGGAGCGGCCTCGGGCGCAGGTTCCGGTTCCGGCTCGGCCGCCGGTTCAAGCAAGCCGCCGTTCGCCTGCATTTCCTTCAGGACGGGCAGCTTCAGACGAATCTGGTTGTCCTCGGGCGGATTCGCGACTTCGAGGTACTTCTCGTAGTACTGAATCGCCAGATCCATCTTGTTCAGCTTCATCTCGTAGACGGTGCCGACCCTGACGTACAATTCGCCCATCGCGGGGGCCAGCTTGATCGCCTTGTCCCACGCCTCGACCGCCTTCTCGTTCTGCATCAGGCCCAGGTAGCATGAACCTAGTCCGATCAGCGCCTCGGCACTGTCCGGGGACAGGGCCAGCGCGGCCTCGTACTGTTCCCTTGCCGCCGCGTAGTGCAGGTAATTCAAGTAGATGGCGCCGACATTCATCCGCGCCTCGTAGTTGTTCGGATCGATCTGCAGCGCCTTCTCAAAGCACGTGACGCCCATCGGCGTGTCGTTCATGCGCAGATAGGTGATGCCCAGGTTGGTCAACGCCTCGATCGAGTTCGGGTCGTAACGCAGAGCCTTCTGCTCGAACACCCACTTCGCGATCTTCAGGTTGCCGGCCTTCAGGTTGATCAGACCGCGCGTATTCAGCGCGACGACGTCCTGCGGCGCCTTCAGCAGAACCTTCCGGACGTAGTCCTCGGCCGTCTTGGTGTCGCCCTTGAACAGCCAGTACAGCGCCAGGGAGTTGTTCGCCTGCAGGTTTTCCGGGTCGGCGGTGATGATCTCGTCGAAGATCGCCTTCGCCTTGGTCTCGTAGGACACGCCCTCGGTGTTCATTCCGGTGTCGTGCGCCTTCTTGGCCATCGCGAGGTAGACCTTGCCGATGTAAGCCTGCGAGTCCAGCTTGGCATCCGTCTTCTGACCGGCCGCCTCGTACACGCGGATCGCGTCCATCGGCTTGCCCTGGCGTTCGTAGATCTGACCCAGGTTGAAATACGCCTCGGGGAACGACGGATCCTTCTCAATCGCTTTCTTGAAGGACTCGACGGCGCGCTCGTAGTTCGGCGGGAACTGGTTCAGGAAAAGAACACCCTGCCCGAACGCGTCCTGCGCGTCCTCGTTGATGCCCTCGACGTACTTGAACTCGCGGGTGACGATCTCGCGGTATGACAGGTCCTCGGCGCTTTCCTGGACCGCAGGGGCCTTCTGACCGGAATCACCGGCCTGCGCGACCTGATCGCCCGTCTTCGTATCCTTGCGGGTCTGGGTTCCGGCGCCACCGCACGCGACGGCGGTCGTAACCAGAAGACCTGCTGAAATCATTACGAAAACCTTCTTCATTTCGCGGCCTCCTCAAGGTACTTGATTTCGACATCGCCACGCTTGAGCGTGTTGATGAAGCTGGTGGAAGTCACGGAGTCCTTTTCCCTGTTCGACTTGACCAGTTCGTCGCCCGAGACCGGGAACGAATCCTGGTTGACCTTCGCGGCGTATTCCGCGCAGGACTTCGAGTACGAGTTGTAGACCTTCTTCTCGTGCGCTAGGTTCAACGCGTTTTCGAACGCGCGCATCGCCTTCGCCTCGACCGGCGCCGCGATCTCGTCGATGACGGCCATGTACATAATCTCGGTGTCGGGATCCAGTCCTTCGGGCACCGGGACGTTCAGCAGTTCTTCCTTGAACGTGTAGTACAGCATACCGATCTTGAACAGCGCGCCGGCCGACCACGGGCCGGACTTGAAGTCCAGGACCTGGTTGAACATGCCCTCGGCCTTCTGCTGAGCCTCGGCCTTGTCGGTCAACGCCTTCTTCAGCTTGTAGGGATTCAGCGTCGACGGAATCGTCAACTTGGCGAAATCGTCATAAGCGTAATCCGCGAGTTCGAACATCGCCTGGGCCGCAAAGTTCTTCGCGGCGGCCAGAGCGGTCTGGTTATCGCCGATCTCGTTGAACTTCGTGATCGCGGTCGTGAACATGCGGGTCGCTTCCGTCCGCTTCTTTTCCTTGTTCAGCTTCTTCAGCATCGCGCCCGAACGGACCCACGCCTCAACCTCGAGTTCGGGGACCTTGTACCCGCGGCCAATCCACTTCTGGTACTGGGTCAACGCCTTCTGGTTGTCGCCGCTGTCCTCGTAGACCTTGCCGATGCGCAGGGAAACCGCCGGCGTGGCCGGATGGTTCGGGAAGATCGTGATGAAGCTTTCGTACGACTTCACCGCGCCGGTGTAATCGCCCAGCGCCTCACGGATCATGCCTGCGTTCTGCAGCGCGTCCGCCATGTCGACCTGGAGCTGTTCCCAGTTCGCCAGCTTGTCCGGATCGGTCGGCTTCTTCTTGTTCCTGAACTGGACCATGCTCTCGAACGTCTTCGCGGCGTCCTCGAACTCGGTCTGGCTTTCCTGGATCGAACCGATCGCGAACACCGACTTCGGCGCGACCTCGGAATCCGGGTATTCCTTCACGACGCGCTTGTAGGTCTGGATCGCCTTGTCGACGTTACGCTGATCCTCGTAGAGAACCGCGACGTTGTACAAAGCGCTGGAAGCCATGTCCTTGTCGCCCTTGAACTCCTCGTAAACGCGCATCGCTTCCTTGCCGGCCGCGTCGGTCTTGCCTTCCATCGACAACACGCGCGCATTCTCGGTCATGGCGATCGCGACGATCTTCCGCAGTTCGCCTTCCTTCTTGACCGTGAAGTTCCTGGCATCGATCAGCTTTCTGGCCCACTCCTCGACCTGCGGCCACCTGTTCAGGCGCTGGTAGCAGTCCAGCAGTGTGAAGACCGCGTACGCCGCGTACTTCGACTGGCTGTCGTAGGCGAACAGAATCTGCAGACGCTTGACCGCGTCCTCGAACTGGCCGTGCCTGTAAAGGACGTCGGCCGCCAGGTACATGACCTCGGGGATCGCCTCGCCGCGCTTCGGGTTCTTCTTGCGCACTTCGGGGTCGGTCAGCAGGTCGGTAAGCAGCTCGACGTACTTGTCGGCCGCCTTGATGTAGTTCTGCTCAAGCGGGTGCAGTTCGGTCTTCTCGAAGTTCCTCTTCTGGGCCTTCGGGTCAACCTTGTAGACCTCAAACTTGCCGGACTTCGAGACTTCCTGCAGCCCCTCGGCAACCATCAGCTCGCCATAGCAGTAGATGACGCCCAGTGCAGCGTCTTCCATGTAATCGCCCTTCTTGTCGCGCTCGATGACGGCGTTGTACTGATCCGCCGCGGCCTGGTAATCCTGAATCTGGGCGTAAAGGATTTCCGCGTAGAAGAAGTTGACCATGTAGGCGCGTTCCCATTCCGAGAACCTGGTCAGGTACAGGCGGTACTTGTCGGCCGCCTTCGCGTACATCGCCTTCGCGCCCTTGTCCTTCTTCTCCTCGGCCTTCTGGGCCAGCGAGTGGTAGTGATTCCCCAGGTAGTACACGTACTTCTCGCCCAGCGTGTCGGCTTCCTTCAGCAGGTCGACGTCCTTCTTGTTCGCCGTGTACCAGGTTCCCTTGGGATCGAAGTAGTTCATGATCTCGAGGGTCGTCTCGTCCAGGGCCGGGATGTCGTTCGTGTTCTGGTACAGGGAAAGGATGATGCCGTAGTACTCGGGCACCGCGCGGCCGGTCTTGTCACGTTCGATGAAGTGACGGAACAGCTCGATCGCCTCGATGACCTTGTCCTGTCCGACGTAGAGGTCGGCCAGCATGCGCATCTTCACGTAGGTCTCGTCCTCGGGCAGCACGGACTTGAAGTAGTCCAGCGCCTCCTGCCAGCCGTTGTCGATCTCGGCGAAGCAGGAAACCAGGTCGTTAAGGGCCTGGTTGCGGAACTCGATGGTACCCTTGCCCTTTCCACCGGAGACTGCCGCAACGACGCGCTTGAAGCCGTCGATCGCCTTCTCCATCTCGCCCATGTTGAAGTAAACCCACGACAGCTTGTAAAGCGCGTAGTTGTACATCGGTGACTTCGGGAACTTCGTCAGGATCGTCTCGTAGTTCACCTGGGCGTAGTACAGCTTGTTGGACTCGAAGTAGTACTCGGCCATCGCCAGGTGCGACTGCGCCAGCCACTTGCTGTCCGGGTAGTTCTTGACCAGGCGGTCAAGGTAATTGACGCCTTCCTTCTGCAGGGCGACGTTGCGCTTCGCCTTGCCTTCCTTCATCGCGCCCTTTCCGATGTAGAAAAGGACCTCGTCGAAACGCTGGTACTCCGGGAAGTCCTTCAGGATCATCCGGTAGTACTCCAGCGACTGCGAGTAGTCCTCGACCGGTTCCGGGGGCAGTTCCTTCAGCAGGCCCTTGTCGTACTGGTCGTAGGCCTTGTCCCACTCGTCGCGGGCCTTCATGTACTGGTAGAAACTCTCATCCCAGTAGGCTTCGGCAAGACGGTGCAGAACGCCCGGGGCGCGTGTCGGATCCTTGCGGTAATCCGGGTTGGCCAGCAGGTCCTTCAGCCTCTGAATCTGCTCCTGCCTGCGCAGGGAGATCTCGGCCATCTTTTCCTTGACCGCCTCGCCAACCATGACTTCGGCGTCTTCAAGGGTGAACTTGCCGCCCTGAACCGCCTTCTGCTCACCTGCCGGCGCTTCCTGCTGATCAACGGCGCCCTGCGTCGCGGCTTCCTGCCCCAGTGCAACCACCGGCCCGGTCAGCATCGCAATCGCGACCGCCGAAATCCCGGCAATGGACGTGATGGTGTTTCTCATTCGTCCCCCATACCTCGAAAGAATTCCAACGAAGGGGTCCGCGGCCGAACAGAAGCCCGGGCCGACCCGAAAAAATTACCGCATCAGTACTCGACGCACTTGCTGACAAGCGAACTGCGGAAGTACGGGACCTCGTCAAGCCAGAACTCGCCGATGAACGGCCACACCTCGGTGTCGCCGCCGATGACGATGTCGCTGCGACGAGCCGTCGTGGTGCTGGTCTGCTCTTCCTCGCCGGACAGAACGCGCAGTTCCTGGTTCAGGGCGTCGATCTCGGCGCCGCTGATGTCGACCTGAATTTCGGTCTGATGGATCTGCGAACGCTCGATGTCGGCCTCGACGCCCTTCAGGATGCGCTGAATCGTCACGCCGCAGCGGACCACGTTGTCCTTGTGGAGCGTATCCAGGCGACCGAGCATCTCGGTGGCGAACTCGCCAAGCTGACCGGCGTTGTCCTTGATCAGCCTGGTTTCCTTCTCGATCTGCCTGACAGTCTTGTACAGGTTGTAGAACTCGACGTTCTGCATGACCGGCAGCGTCAGTTCGCGCGGAAGGCTCTTTTCGTCCGGAGCGTTGACAGACTTCAGGAACGAGAAGTAGTACCCCTCGAGCGACGGCTGTGCGTCCATGAAGCGACGCAGCGGAACCTGATGCACCGCGATCTCGGAATCGAACATGTCCAGGGCCTTGGACGCCTTGTCGTAGTAGCAAAGGTCGCCGTAGACGCGGGCTTCCATGATCCACAGTTCCGGAATGAACGCATCGTCGAAGTACGGCGAGCGAATCGCGTGGAAGGCGCCCAGCGCGCGGCTGTAGTCACCCTTCATCAGGTAGGTCCAGGCCAGTTCGTAGAACACCGTGCCGGCGCGCGGGGAATCCCCCGGAACCTTCTTGTAGTAGAAGATTGCCGCGTCGTGGTTTTCCGCCTCGTAGGCGATACGGGCCAGGCCCATGTAAGCAAGGTCGCGCACGGACGGATAAACGTTCGTCTCGTCCTCGGACAGCGTTACCGCATCCTGGAACGATTCGACCGCCGACTTGTACATGCTGTTGCGGACCTGAACAAGACCGACCAGGTACTTCGCCTTGGCCGAGTCCGGGTTGCCGACGCCCACGCGCGAAAGGTGGTTGACCGCGCGCTCGTAGTCGCCGATGTCGTAGAAGTACTCACCCATCACGTAGTTGAACTCGGCCTGGAAGGCATCCGAGAAGCTGACGACCGGGAAGGATGTCAGCATTTCCAGTTCGTGCGGGTTGTAGATCACCTCGCGGCGCAGGACGCGCAGCTTCTTGAAGGCATCCTGGAAGAACGGCTTGTCCTGGCCCTGCAGAAGGACCTCGACCAGAAGACGCGCGGCGCTCTGGTACAGGCCGGCGTTCGTCAGCGCGGCCGCCATGCCGTACTTCGCGTTGTAGACCTCGATCGAGTCCTCGGCGTAGTTCTCTTCCTTAAGGAAGGACTGGAACAGCACGATCGCCTCGACCCAGCGGCCGGTTTCCGCGAGCTCAAGCCCCTTCTTCAGCTTGCCGGTCGCGTAAGCCTTGCGGCGAGCTTCCTCGGCCTGCTTCGCCTCAACCGCCCGGCGCTCGGCCTCGGCGGCCGCCGCCTGACGCTCGGCTTCGAGCTCTTCAGGGGTCTTTTCACGCACCACCGGGGCTACCGGCGCCGCCGTCTGCTGCGAGGGCTGCTGCGCGGTGGCTGGTGCCGCCGGTGCGGGAGCAGGAGCGGCATAGCGCGTGGGCGTGCTCATCATGAACTTGATGACCCCGTCCGGCACGCCGGCCTTCCTGAGTTCCAGGATGTCGCTGATAGACAGATTGAACACGGACCTGTCCGCCTCAATCTGAGAGATGATATCCGCTTCCGGAACCATCATTACAACTGCCAGGCTGACCACCTCGTCCTTCGTGATCGCCCGGGCGTCACCAGACGCCAGGATGATCCCGGGAATCACGGCAGCGGCAAGCAGCAGCTTCGAAATCAAATTTCGGCTCATTTTCCCACCGTCTCCAAAGTAACGGCGACCCGAGGGCCGCGAATGATGTCAACAGTCGATCCGTCGAATCATTTCGGCGCCGGCGTGATGTAGCTCACGCTGACGGAAAGCTCGGCCAGCGAGCTGACGCCATCCGACCATTCGCCGTTGCCCGGCCCCGGGTACTTCGGGAATATGTAGTGCCGGTAGTCGATACCGACAGCCAGGTAATCCGTCACCCAGAACTTGATGAACGCGCCAAGGTTGGCCATCAGGTTGAACGGAATCGCGCCGTCGTACGACCAGCGGGTCTGGAGATCGCCCTTCTTGTCGTAGAACTGCGAACCGATCACGCCGATACCGACCAGGAAGCCGGCGTCGAACGAGGTGATGTGCTTGTTCATGACGCTGAACTTGCCGTGGAAGGGAGACCAGAGGATGTTGAAGTCAACATACCACTGGACACGTTCAAGCAGTTCGCCCTTGTAGATGGCCTGCTTGGTTCCCTCGACGATCTCGTCCAGAAGTCCGGTGTTCGCCGACGGAATGTACGCACCGGCCACTTCAAAGGACAGGGATTCCATGAAGTGGTAGTCGTACCTGATTCCAACCGGAACGTACACGAAGAACGGGTCGTTCGGGATGACCCCCAGGAAGATTCCGATCTCATGCCGGAAATCAGGCTGGAACTGCTTCTTCTCGATGACCTTCAGTTCCCTTTCCTTACCCCAGATCTTGTCCAGATTCGAGTCCAGAGTCGTGGATTCCTGCGCGAACGCGGGAATTCCCACCGCCAGAACAACGAAACTGATGATGGTCCGCAACGCCCACCGTCCTTTCATGACAAGCCCTCGCTTATTGCTTTTGGTTATCCGGCACATTTTGGCCGCCAATTCCCTTAATAAATCGGGGTCAATCCCCTACTACGCACCAGCCGGCACGCAGATGCCTTCGTCACATGTACCACCGGTGCACGGCGTACCGTCCTCGACGTTGTCGTAATTGCACAGTTCATCAAGTACCTGGCACTCGGGCGCCGCGGCCACGCACATTCCGTAGCAGCAGGTGCCGGTCGAACAGATCGTGCCGAAATCGGCATCCAGACTGACGCAGACGTCCTTCGCCGCCGAAAGCTCCGCCACGCGGCACGCCTCGGCCTTCGCGTCGTCCTTGTCCGCCCACGTCAGGGGCATCCAGTCACAGGCCAGAGCCTGACCGCCCGACGGAATCAGGAAGATACCGCGCGTGTCGACATCGCTGACGATCTTCTTGGTCATCTGGGTCTTCATCGACTCGCTGAAGATCGCGGTATCGGACGGCACCACGGCGATCTCGCCATCCAACGCGGTCATGGCGCCCGCGGTCAGGCTGCCATCGGACAGGTCGTTGACCTTCTTGGCCGCCTGCCAGACGCCGGACAGGGAAAGACGGAACTTCGTCGCGGCCGCGGTCAGAGCGTCCTGCAGCGGATGGTTTCCATCCTGGATGACCTCGTTCGAACCGGGCAGGTCACTGGCGTTGATGAACGTGTAGTGTCCGCCGGTCAGACAGGCAAGCTGCTGCTGGAAGGGATCCATCTCGGGGTAGCCCCGGGACTGCATCTGAACGATGCTGACATGCACCGGAATCTGATCGTAGGACTTGGGGGTCCCGTCTTCGTTCATCACGTCATCCCAGATGTAATCCAGGAAATCGTCCCAGGCCACGTCCGAGCAGGAATCGTTCTGATTCTCGGAAAGCCAGGGGCCGGTCGTGACGCGCTGATAACGCATGAACGGAAGGAAGTCCGGCGAGTTACGGGCACAGGTGTCCGGACCATCGGTGATGATGAATATGTGCCTCGCCAGGCTCTTCGTCTCGGTTTCCTTCAGGTACTTGTAGACATCCTTGACCGACTGCCACAGCGGGGTGCGACCTTCCGCCTCGGACTGAAGCGAACTGAGCTGGTTGGAATTCAAGATCGCGCGGTTGATACCGAAGCAGGCCGAACGGGCATCCGCCTCGGTCGCAAAGGTCCCGTCGCACAGAATCTTCGCCTCGACGCCGCTGACAGCCTCGCCGAACTGGAAGATACCGGCGCGATCACCGGCGTTAAGCTGACGCATCAGCGCCTGAACCGCGGTGGTCCTGAACGCCTGATAATCGGTGGCGCGGGTCGCGAACTGGGCGATCGGAACCTTGGAGTCGATGCTGATCTCGGCGAAGGACGAAGCCTCGACGTAACCCTTCATCGAACCGCTCTGATCGATCATGATCGCGACGGAGATGCCGTTGCTGTCCGGTCTGAGCCGCAGCGTGCCGTCCGACAGATTGTTGGTGTAGGCCACGGTGTCCGGCGAGCCATCGATGCTCTCCTGACGGGTGCATTTAATCTGCGAGCCGCCACCGGAGGTCGTCGTCTGATTGGCTATCGGGTATGGATCCAGGCACGACACCTTGACGTTGAAGTTTTCCTCGGAAACGGCGCGCGGTTCCTCGGATTCAGCACTCATCTCGACGATAACACGGTCGCCGTCGGGGGCCTTGACCATGTCGCCGGGCCTGATCGCCGTGTCGTTGTCCTTGGTGGTGGTGTCGGAGCTGAGGCCCGCGCCGACCAGGGCGAAGGACATCAGAACGGAGTCCACCTTTCTGGACGGGTCGTACACGCACTGACGAGTGTAAGTGCCGTCTTCCTCTTTGTGGGCGGGCACCACCGACACGAATTCCAGCTTGCTGCCGGTGAACGAATTACGATAGAAGGTCCAGTCGTAATTGCACCCGCCAAGCACCGCAAGCAGCGTCAACGCGGCGGCGGCCAGGAACAGAATTCCCCTAATCCGCAGCAGTTTCCCAGAGCGCGTCATGTCAAGCTCCCATGTTCAAGGCCTGATCTGGCGAATATGAACGCCGAAATGCTTCGGCGGGTAGTTTATCCTTTGAAGGTTGGCTGTTGTCAACAACTAATTGGTCTTAAAGCGAATGGTTTCCAATTACCTGTTAATAAAAGTTGATCGTGCGCGAACGCGCACGCGCGTAAGGGTCGGCGCCTCGGTGGAAACGACCGCCCGTCCCCGCGCCCGCCGACTAAAACCAGGAGTTCTTAATTTCCATGGATGCGGGGTCCAGTACGACCAGTCGGCCATTGCTGGAATCAAGCGCGAACAGCGTGGCTCCGTGAACCAGCATCGCGCTGGCCAACCCGCCGATATCGTTCTGATTCGGGATGCGTCCCGTCTCGGTGAGGAACGTCAGTGACGTGTCGCGAACCGGCGGAATAACCACGGGTCTGTACTGGTTGTCGAGCACGCAGCCCGGGATCACCCAGAACCCGAATATGGCGTTATGGAACCACTTGCCGTCCCAATCGATGCGCGAATCAAGTCCACGGGCCACGGGACACGAATCCACGACCAGATCATCGCCGTCGGGCATGGCGGTAAGCGCGCGACCGACAAATGCGGGATCGGCGTCCGGACGGACCACGCACTGACCGCCCTCGGACTTGAACGGATGCAGGAAACCGCTGCGGCTGCCGGAAACAAGCCACTGTCCCGACACCCTCGCCTTCCAGGCCACCCCGGAACCGGCGCACATCGCTGGCGGAGCGTCCATGGCCGCGGTCGCATCGGCCGGGATCAGGCCCATCTGGCCGGCCTCGACCGTCTCAACGCGGAATATGGCGGTACGCCCGGACCAGCTTCCGCAAGCCTCGTCCACCGGCAGTGTGACCTCGACCAGATCGCCGTCATATCCATCGCCCGCAGCCTCGATCCCCAGCGCGCAGAAATCCACCTCACCGGCGGACAGGGACCAGCGGTTCAGCCAGCCATCGGTTCCGGCGGATTCCAGGACGCCGCACACACCGGAAGCCCCGGGTATCACGCCCTCGAACGTCACCGACCAGCGTTCCGGAGCCTCGGCCTCGACATCGCCGTTGAACTGAATCCCGTAATAAACGTAGGAATCGTCCTTGGTTACCGGCATGACTATCTGCCTGGAGCCGAATGAAGGCAGGTCGGATCGCGTCTTGATGCCGTTGGCAAGCTTCTGTCCCTGGTACCACAGTATCGGCTGGTACGCGGAGCTCTCGATTCCTTCCAGGTCGTTCTCGGCACGATGCGACCACGGGACCTCTTCGGTCGGATCGACCACCACCCTGACCACCTGACCGCCATAAAGCCATGTCAACGCGCGCAGCCCGACCTCGGGAATTTCCACGAACGTGACGCCGACGACCGGCGAATCCATCCTTATATCCTTGTAGCCCATGTATCCGAAGAGCCGGTTCGCGAAGTTGACCACGCCGGTTTCATCAGTCGAGTCGGCGGTGTCGGCGGCGGTCAGCGCGTGGGTGTCCACCCTTTCCAGGCTGGCGTCGAACACGGCCAGGCCGGCCGGAGACGACATCGGCACATAAATGAACCTGCCATCCGGCGAGATGGCCGGACGCCCCGAAACGTAACCCGCGATCACGGCGGGACTGCCGGGGATGCAATCACGTGTCAGGCCCTCGGTGCCGGCCATCGGCGCCAGCACGCTGTCGTTCACCACCGGAACGGCGACGAATTCGGAGCCGGCAGCCAGAGGTCCGTTAAAAACAAGCATGTGGTCCCACGCCGGATATCCGTCAGCGGCGGGAAGATCGCTCGAGGTCAGGATCACCTTTCCCGCGCCGGCGGCCAGCGAACCGACTGTTCCGGGCAGCGGGGCAACCTCGGTGATCTGCATGAAGGCATCGCCGACGCCCTCGGTCGGGTCGAGTCTGGCCAGCCTGAAACCGTCATCGCAACGCATAACCGCCGCGACATACCACCCGGCCGGCGCTTCCTGGTCACGGATAACGATCATGTCGGTAACAGGACACTGAACGTCCATCCTGGCCGACACATGAACTTCCTCATAGAACACACCGGGAATTCTGGCGATTCCGGGGCCGTCGCCGCCGTTCGCCGAATAGGCAGCATAAAGATCGCGCGAATCGGGCGACGCGACTATTCTGGTCAATCCTGTGCCGACCGCCACCGGCGAATAGCCGGGGAAATAGGCGTCCATGTCGATCAGCTTGCCAGTCCTGGCGTTGGCGACGAACACGCCGCCCATATCGTCGTCCAGTATCCACGATATGGTGGTCGAGGTGTCCTCGGCACACTTCTCGACATCCAGGAACGAATAATCGGATGAAACGCATGTAATCGCGAAATCCACCGGCCGCTGAAGGACGATGGTGACGTACTCGGCATCCTCTGAGCAGGCCGACACGCCCCCGGCAAAAACCACCAGCGCGATCAGCGTTATCAATCGTCTAACAGCCACTTGGCCTCCCGCATATGACGGCATCATTCGATCACCCCGGCGACATGGTAGTCGTCCCTGGCAGGGTCGACCCCGAACACGCTCACAGTCGAGTCCTCGAAGTTGGCGACGAACGCCCGGCCGCCGGCGATCGCGATTCCGTATGGCGCGGCGCCTACATAGATCGTGTCGATCACCGTTCCTGAAACCGGGTCGACCGCATAGACGTAATCCAACGCGTTCTCGGTTACATAAAGCGTTTCGTGTCCGTCCTGATCCACAAATGACGCCACCTCGGCCGGATCTCCATCAAGCGGTATCAGATGACGGTAGCGAAGATCTCCGCCACCGACGATCTCAAACACGGCCAGACCGGCCGGCGAACGATACGCTGCGTAAACAAACGGTCCGACACCCGATCTGATCATGCCGCGGAAGTAGTCGCCAGTTGAGCCCAGCAACTCGGCCGGAGCGGTCCCGTCGACACGCAGGTCCACATCACCGCGCGCCGATATGGTCGCGTGCGCGACGACAATCTCGTTGAACTCCCGGTTGGAAATCCAGATAACGCGCTCGTGGTCCGTGACCGCGTACTCCAGGACCGTGTGACTGCCCTGGTCCAGCTTGGCCACGGCTTTGTGTTCCACCACGCCGTCGTCGCCCGCCAGGAACATGTCAAGCGCCGCCCCGAGAATGCCGGCGACGTACACAGGACGCACGGTCCGGCCATCCGACAGCGAGATCGGCCGACCGACCGCGACACCGTAGGGGTTGTCCGCGAAATAGGTCTTGCCGTCTTCCTCGGTAACCTTGAACTGTTTAAGACTGATCGCGTGCTCGCCCGCGCACCTGTGGAAGCCGGCCGGATCCGCCTGGGCGGCATCTGTCTGAACCGGAACAGCAGCGCCCTGATCGCCTTCGTCCGCTTCGTCTTCGTCCGACGCCTGGCAGTCCAGGGACGGCACGCCGTCGAACCTGAGCACGTCGGCGAACTCCAGCGTATCCATGTCGCGGCTGGGGACCCATACCCTGGCGCCACCGCCGGGCATAGGGGACACCACGATCTGACCACCGAACGAACCTATCTCGACCGCGCCTTCCGAGGCCTTCTCAAGCGTGGTCGCGTCGATGGGAAGTACGGTTCCGCCGGTCCAGGCCGAATCGAAGTTCGTTGAAACGACGTAGACGAAGTCACCGGCCGGGTCGGCCGCGATCGCCACCGGCCACGCCAGAGCGCCCGCCGCCGGCTTGAGCTGTCTGTGGTTCTCGACGCAGCCGACGGAAGCGGCCACGGTCAGTAACGCGAGCGCGGCGATGGAACGGATCCCGTGCGGAAAATCCCAATGAAAAACCTTGCTGCCCTCCACCAGAACCTCCGTAACGGGATCCGCCCCGCCGCGCGTTCAATGCTCAAGGAACCTGATCACTTCCTGTGGGCGATGTTCGCCTGCGCCGCCGCGACACGCGCGACCGGCACGCGGAACGGCGAACAGCTGACATAGTTCAGACCCGCTATGTCGCACAGATCGATCGAATCGGGATCGCCGCCGTGCTCGCCGCAGATACCGCACTTCAGGTCGGGACGCGTGGTGCGTCCGCCGTTCACGCCCAGCTTCAGCAGCTCGAAGATGCCGTCGTCGAGGGTGGCGAACGGGTCGTGCTTCAGGATGCCGTTCTGGATGTAGATCGGCATGAACTTCGCGTAGTCGTCGCGCGACATGCCGAAGCCCATCTGGGTCAGGTCGTTCGTGCCGAAGCTGAAGAACTCGGCGACCTCGGCGATCTGCGCCGACGTGACGGTCGCGCGCGGAACCTCGATCATCGTTCCGACCAGGAATTCGACCTTGACGCCCTTCTCGGCGAAGACCTTTTCCGCGGTCGTGCGGATGATGTCCGCCTGGACCTTCAGTTCGTTGACGTGGCCCACCAGCGGAACCATCACTTCGGGATGAACCGGCAGACCTTCCTTCGCGACGTCACAGGACGCCTCGAAGATCGCGCGCGCCTGCATCTCGGTGATTTCCGGGTAGGTGTTGCCCAGGCGGCAGCCACGATGACCCAGCATCGGGTTCTGTTCGTGCAGTTCCTCGATGCGCTCGAGAATCCGTGCAACCGGGATTCCGGTCTTTGCCGAGAAGTCCTTCTGGCTCTTCTCGTCGCCGGGCAGGAACTCGTGCAGCGGCGGATCCAGCAGGCGGACGGTCACGGGGTATCCCTTCATCGCCTTGAAGATCCCGTAGAAGTCCTCACGCTGGAACGGCAGCAGCTCGGCCAGGGCGACGCGACGATCGGTCTCGTTGTCGGCCATGATCATCTTGCGCATCGACGTGATGCGGTCGCCTTCGAAGAACATGTGCTCGGTGCGGCAGAGGCCGATGCCCTTCGCGCCGAACTCGATGGCGCGCGAGGCGTCCAGCGGGTTGTCGGCGTTCGTTCGGACCGACATGCGGGTGAACCTGTCGGCAATCGCCATCAGGCGCTCGAACTTGCGGTAGTTCGGCGCGTCCTTCGGGTCAAGCGTCTTGTCCAGCAGGACCTGAATGACTTCGGACGGGGCGGTTTCCATCTTGCCCAGGTACACGGAACCGGTCGAGCCGTCGATGCTGATCCAGTCGCCTTCGCGAACGACGTGATTGTCAATCTTCATCAGGCGGTTCTTGTAGTCGACCTCGATATCCGAGCAGCCGGCCACGCAGACCTTGCCGCGCTGACGAGCGACCAGTGCCGCGTGCGACGTCATGCCGCCGCGCTGGGTCAGGATGCCCTCGGCGGTCTCCATGCCCTTGATGTCCTCGGGGGAGGTTTCGATGCGGACCAGGATCGCCTTGTCGCCCCACTTCGCGACCTGTTCCTTGATCTCGTCGCTGAAGAAGGCCACGCGACCGGTCGCCGCGCCGGGACCGGCGGGCAGGCCCTTCGCCACCAGACGACCTTCGGCTGCAGCTTCCTTCACCGCCTTGGCGTTGAAGATCGGGCGCAGCAGGAACATGACCTGACCGGCCTCGATGCGGGTGATCGCGGTTTCCTCGTCGATCATGCCCTCTTCCAGCATGTCGATCGCGATGTTGACGGCGGCCAGGCCGGTGCGCTTGCCCGAACGGCACTGCAGGATAAACAGCTTGCCCTTTTCAATCGTGAATTCCAGGTCCTGCATGTCGCGGTAGTGGTTTTCCAGCAACGTGCGGATATGAACCAGTTCGTCGTAGGCGTGCGGCATCACCTTCGCCATCTCGGCGATCTTCAGCGGTGTGCGGATACCGGCCACGACGTCCTCGCCCTGCGCGTTCATCAGGAACTCGCCGTAGAACACGTTCTCGCCGGTCGCGGCGTCACGCGTGAAGGCGACGCCGGTGCCGCAGTCGTTACCCATGTTGCCGAAGACCATCGTCTGGACGTTGACAGCGGTGCCCCAGTCTTCGGGGATGCGGTAGATGCGACGGTACTCGATCGCGCGCGCGTTCATCCATGAATCAAAGACGGCGTTGATCGCCAGGCGGAGCTGCTCACGCGGGCAAACCGGGAAGTCGCGGCCGGTGCGCTCGAAAACGACCTTCTTTTCCAGCCTCACGACCTCTTCCAGTTCCTCGGCGGTCAGTTCGGTGTCCAGCTTCTTGCCACCCTTCTTCTTGACCGACTCGAGAGCTTCTTCAAAGGGATCGTGCTCGCCCTTCTTGCCCTTGATGCCCAGGACGACGTCGCCGAACATCTTGATGAAACGGCGGTAGCTGTCCATCGCGAAACGGCGGTTGCCGGTCGCGGTCGCCAGGGTCTCGACGGTCGTGTCGTTCAGACCCAGGTTCAGGATCGTGTCCATCATGCCGGGCATCGAGGCGCGAGCGCCGGAACGAACCGAAACCAGCAGCGGGTTCTTCGTGTCGCCCAGCTTCTTGCCGTTGGTCTTCTCAAGCCACTGAACCGCTTCCTCGACCTCGGCCTCAAGGCCGGGCGCCCACGTGTTGCCGTTCTGGAAGTAGTGGACGCAAGTCTCGGTCGTAATCGTGAATCCCGGAGGAACGTTCAGGCCGATCTTGCACATTTCGTGCAGGTTCGCGCCCTTGCCGCCCAGGGTGTTCTTCATGTCGCGGTCGCCCTCGACCAAATCCTTCGAAAACCTGTAGACCCTCTTGTCTGCCATCTAACTTACCTCGTGGAAATCCTTGAGAAATCAGCAAACCAGTTAAACTGGGAAAAAACCCTGTCCAGAAGCGCGAGCCTGGCCAGACGTTTCGCCTCGTCCTGCTCCAGCAGAACCGGGACACCGTCCTTGCCCGACCCGATGAAACTTGCCAGCGGCCCCTCGAACGACGCCATCACCTTCAGCACGCCCGGGTAGTCGCGACGTTCGCGCGCGGCGGCCGACTGAACCGCTCCATTGACACGGCACACCTCGAGATCCTTTTCGAGCTGGGTCTCAAGCGTGTCGGTGTAGTCCACGGCCGGGTCCAGAAGGTTTCGGTGCTGCTTGTTCGCGCCGAACCACGACCCGATCTTGCCCATGGCGCCCAGCGGACCGATCGCGTCGCGCCAGCCTTCCAGTTCCTCGTCCGCCTTGCGGACCATGTTTCCGACGCGCTTGAACACGTTGTCCAGGAACTGCCTGAACGACTCGTCCGCCATCGCGTCGCGTATCGCGACCGCCCGCGACACCAGGTCGGCCGGCGACGCGGCCTGTTCGCCCGTCATGAACGGCAGGACAGCGTTCGCCACGTCCCCGCCCACGCCGTATTCCTCGGTCAGGATTCCGCGAAGACGCTCGGCCATGAAGTCCTCGATCGTCGCTTCTTCCTTTCCCTTGCGCGAGACCTTCGAGACCGCTTCCTGCAGGAAGGACTTGGCGCCGGACATCAAACCGCGCGAATCCGCCGCCATGTCCAGAAGCTGCGACACGGTGATCCGGGACAGGCGCGGATTGGCGATCATAATCCTGAGGACGGCGATCGCGGCCCTTCGCAGCGCCAGCGGGTCGCGCGAACCGGTCGGAATCTCGCCGACATAGAAGCAGGTCGCTATGCTGTCGATACGGTCGGCCAGCGCCAGCGCGGCGGCCACGTCGGAGCCAGGCAGCCTGTCGGCCGCGAATCTCGGCTGGTAGTGGTCGCGTACGGCGGTGACGACGGACTGGTTCTCGCCGGCGGCCTGCGCGTAGTACGAACCCATCACGCCCTGCAGTTCCGGCAGTTCGCCCACCACGGAGGACATCAGGTCGGCCTTGCACAGCATGGCGGCGCGGGCCAGATCCTTCTTCTGTTCCTTGTCGAAACCGGCGGCATCCGCGATGTCGTCGCAGATCTTCTTCATACGGCGACGCTTGTCGTGCATGGTCCCGCCGTCCTTCAGGAACAGCCGGCCCTCGAGGCGATCGCCCATCTCTTCCAGGCCCACCTTCAGATCGTGTTCCCAGAAGAACCTGCAGTCGTAAAGACGCGCCGCCAGCACGCGCTCGTTTCCGCGCGCCACCACGGCCATGTCCCGTGCCCGGTTGTTGCAGACAACGCCGAACTGGCAGGAAAGCCTGCCGTCCGGTTCCTGCATCGCCATATAACGCTGATGCGCGGCCATCGCGGTGGTCAGGACCTCGACGGGCAGACGCAGAAAATCCTTGTCGAACTCACACGTGATCAGTATCGGCTGCTCGATGATGTTCGATATCTCGCCAAACAGCGCCTCGTTCGGTATGAACTTGCGCCCGGTCGAGCTCTCGACGGCCGCCATCTGCTCGCGAATCGAGGTGACGCGCTCGGACGCGCGGGCCATCACGTGCCGCTGCCGCAGCATGTCGACATATTCGGCCGGCGAGGTGACCGTGAAGGCATCGCCAGCCATGAAGCGGTGTCCGAACGACTCGCGCCCCGACTTGATGCCCACGAACTCGAACGGAACGACGCTGTCGCCCAGCAGGCAGCACAGCCAGTGGACCGGCCTGACGAACGGGCCGCGGCCCGCGCCCCATCGCATCGATTTCGGGAACTTCAACTGACCCAGAACGCCGGGCATCACGCCCGCAAGCACGTCGACCGTGGGCCTTCCGTGAGTCAGGACCTTCAACGCCACGACGCGTCCCTTGGGCCCGTCGACCTCGACCAGGTCATCGGTCCGCATGTTCTTGCCGCGGGCAAACCCGGTCGCGGCCTGGGTCCAGCCACCATCCGACGAACGCGCGATGGAGATGGACGGCCCGTAGGCGATCTCCTCGCGGTCGGCCTGGGCGACCGGCACGTTCTTGACAACAACGGCCAGACGGCGCGGCGTGAACAACGCCTCGGACCCGTCGTGAGCCAGCCCGGCGGCATCCAGCGCCGCCAGGGTCAGCACTTCCAGATCGCCTGCTGCCCGGGCGACCATGCGGGCCGGGATCTCTTCGGTTCCAACCTCAATCAGGAAATCGCGGCTTTCCATGGTCACTCCCCCTTCCCGGTTCCCAGGAATCCCTGCGTTTCCATCCACACGGTCGCGCAACCGCGCGCCATCTGCCTTACGCGGCCGATGTACGCCTGGCGCTCCGAAACCGAGATGGCGCCGCGCGCATCAAGAACGTTGAAGGCGTGGCTGCACTTCATGCAGTAGTCGTAGGCGGGCAGCGCAAGCTTCTTTTCCAGCAGCCTCAGGCATTCCTTCTCGAACTTCAGGAACAGGTCGAAGTGCAACGGGACGTCGGCCTCCTCGAAGTTGTACCTCGAGAACTCGACCTCCTGACGGTGCGCCACGTCGCGGTAGGAAACCCCGTGTCCCCATTCAAGGTCGAACACGTTGTCCACGCCGGACAGATACTGCGTGATGCGCTCGAGCCCGTAGGTCAGTTCGACCGATATCGGATTCAACTCGTACCCGCCGCACTGCTGGAAGTACGTGAACTGGGACACTTCCATCCCGTCCACCCAGACCTCCCAGCCGAGCCCCCAGGCGCCCAGCGTCGGAGACTCCCAGTCGTCCTCGACGAACCGGATGTCGTGCTCGTTCGGATTGATGCCGAGCTTGTAAAGGCTTTCAAGATACAGGTCCTGGATGTTCTCCGGGGCCGGTTTCATGATCACCTGGAACTGGTAGTAATGCTGCAGCCTGAATGGGTTTTCCCCGTACCGGCCGTCGGTGGGCCTGCGGGACGGCTCGACGTACGCGGCGTTCCACGGTTTCGGACCGAGGCACGCCAGGAACGTCGCCGGATTGAAGGTACCCGCACCCTTTTCAAGGTCATACGGCTGAATGATCAGGCAGCCCTTTTTTGACCAGAAATCCTGAAGCCGAAGAATTACGTCCTGGAATGTCATCCGCCACCTCCGAAGGCGCGCGAATGGTATCAGGAATCAGCCTCGTCCACAAGCCGGACTAAGCCTGCCTGATCCCTTTGGAATGGAACGCTTTCGTCGGCCCCGGGCCTGTCGACCGGGCCGACCCGCCGCCTGGGCCAGTCGGCCGCCGGCCTGACCAGCACATACCCCAGTTCATCCTCGCCGCGCCTGATCTCGGCCCACTCCCGGTCATCCAGCCTTTGAAGCGCCAGCGGGAAAAGGATCTTCTCTTCCTTGTAGACCATCTCGACTATGTCGCGTGCCAGCGCTGGCGCGTCCGCCACGAAGGTGACGATATCCTGCCTGGTGACGGCCGTCGCCAGTTCCTTCCTGGCCCGACGAATCTGGCCGTGAATCCCAGACATCACCTGCGACGGACCGGTGATTCGATGGCGTTCAAGCAACGGGAAAAGCTGGAATTCCTTGCGTTCGTAGTGATTCTCGAGACCAGCCAGCGCCTCCAGGACGCCGGCAGCTCGATCAAAGGCGCCGAACGGAGCGACTCCGCCGTCCATCTCGATTGCCAGCGCGCCAAGATGGTTCGCCAGACCCGTTATCAACCTGTTTGCCGCCATGTATGTATCGACAGGATGTCCCGCCGGAACCGGTATCTCGTCGTGCTGATCCAGCGCCTCGCGGAAAGCGCCGATGTGAACGTCGCAGAGACGCTGTACCTCGGACACCGGCATTCCGCCACGTATCAGTTGCTCTTCCATCTCGGCAATCTCGGTGGCCTCGACATCCTGAAGCGCCGTGGCGAACCGCGCCCGGGCGTCTTCAAGGTCGCCGCCGTCATGCAACTCAAGGATGATCGCCTTCAACTCTTCCAGTCGGCCATCCCGTTTCAGGGCCGGCGGGGCATCCACCGTCAACTGCGGTTTGACACCGGTCCTTGCCTCTAATTCGGCGGCGATCACGCGCACCAGCACGACCAGATCGATATCGGCAATCCCGGCCACCGTCCTGAGCGTCGCAATCCGCCCGATCGTGGCCCTGGCCATCCGGTTGCGCAGCATCTCGAACTTCGGATGGTATGCGGCCAGGAAGTTCTCCAGGAATGGATACTCGGTCAGCAACTGATTGATTCTGGTCTCGCCGTTCAGCTTCATCACAACACTCCGGTTTTGTTGAACAACAATCACAGCAACGTGCCAAACCCCCTGCCGGCGCACGGCAGATGGAAGAACATTCTCACATCCCGTCTATTCGACGGTCACACGCGACAGAATGATGCTGAATAAACAGACTCAGGACTCTCGGACTAGTTACGCGACGTCATTGAGCTTGCTCTGAATGACCGCGCCGCCGATATTGCCCAGGAGGAAAAGCAGAATGAACGCGGTACCGCCGCTCATCGAGCCATTGGTGACGTGCTCGACGCCCTTGCTCCACTTCCACAGATAGATGAAGTTGGCGATCGGAATGAACGCCAGAATGGCGCTGGGAATCTCGGCGCCCTTTGCCTTCATCTCGCCGGCGGTCGCGAAGAGCCAGTAAAGCGAGTAGATGAAGAACGTGACGAACGGCAACAGAAGTACGGCAGCAGGACTACGCTTGGTCATGTCAAAACCCCCGAAAGCCTCAAAATTGAGTGAGGCGGTCATATTCACGTGCCCGCCGATGGTCAACGCGGTTTTGCACAGATATTCGTTGGCGACCGGGGGCGGCCCGAAGGTTAGTCATCCAATACGGCGAATCGACTAGTTCTTTTCCTTGAACACAAGGTCGATTGCCAGTCCGGCGGCCAGAAGCAGCGCCCTGGGGTCTTCCCCCGATGGAGCGGAAGCGTTCAAGGCGATCATGTAGTTATCCGCCGTGGTGAACAACTCCTTGCCAATCCCCGCCCATTTCTTGCTGACGGTTCCCAGCGTGCTTCCGTCACTGCCGATAAACCTGAAATTCCATCCCTTCCAATCGCCTCTGATCTCGGCGACCTGCCTTCCCATCGAGTCAAAGACGTAGAAACCGCCTCCAAGCGAGAACACCTTGCTTTTGAAGTAGCCAATCTCGGTTCCATTCGCGCGGCGAACGGACACCTTGGTCGACCACCAGGCCACGCCGCGATGAATGGTCATTATCGGCGGCACGCCCTCGCCCGGATAGATGTTGACGATGCTTGGCATGAGCTTCTTGCTCAGAAGAAGCCGCATATACTTGGCCCACGCCGGGGGCTCCTCGCGGGCGATCCCCAGCATGGCGCCGCTGGCCGGGTCGATGATGTCGTAGGTGTCGGTCAACTTCAGCACGGCAATGTGTTCCCTGATAAACCACTCGTTACGTTTCAGCAGCATGCTCCCCCCTGGGTGATTAGGAATTCGAGGTATCTTATCCCGACACGTGCTGGTGAGTGTCGAGAAACTTGTCATCGCGGTGGATGGAATCCATTCGGTCGTCTAATCGGGAATCTTCGGATTGGTGTCGATATGCGGGTCCTGGATGGTGTTGGAGACCTTGATCTCATAATCGCCGCCGGGACGGGCGATACTGAGTACGTCAATCAACTTCCAATGACCCGCGCCCTGATCAAGCTCGGCCTTAACCTTGATGCCGGTCGCGTCCCCGGGAACGATGCACGTCGCCCACTGGCCCAGAAGGAGCGTGCCGCTCGGCCAGTTGCGTTTGACAGTGTGGTTGCCATTGCCATCGAGTTCGAACCAGGTCAGATCAAACCTGGTATTGAAGCCGGCACTGTTGCGAAGCGTGAACGTCCCGTCCTTGTATTCCTGGACATCCACCTCCGTGTAGGGAACGTTGAATCCCATCGTCGCCTGCGAGTTGTCCTTCAGGAATGACACCTTGTAGGAAATCGGGGCACCCGGATTGCCCTTGCCAAAGGACATCCCATCCTTGATGTATCCATTGACCGCATCCAGATTAAACGGCCCGCTGGGGGCATAGCTGGAAGTCCCGCCGCCCAGCACCAGAATCTGGATCGAAGAATTCTGAAGTGTGTTCGAAATATTCGCACTGGTGTTTGCATCCAGTTTCACATTGCCGATCGACGCGTTGAGGGCGGCCTGCACCTCACTTGATGACTTGGCCGATCTGGTTCGCAGGGAAACCAGCAACAGGCGTCCGTAGGAAACACTGCTGA